>TARA_B110000285_G_scaffold56892_1_pt1 | contig 20530 bp, 18 predicted proteins | sample TARA_B110000285 | Tara Oceans TARA_B110000285 (sample SAMEA4397756) | marine metagenome | biome: Polar Biome; feature: [SRF] surface water layer (ENVO:00010504); material: water (ENVO:00002006), including particulate matter (ENVO:01000060) such as... | depth 5 m
TATCTCGTCGTGCCAATTCAACCTTGCCACTCTCAAGGTCTCTTGCCCCCATTGCTAATCGGATGGGCACGCCTTTTGTCTCATATTCTGAAAATTTCCAACCCGGTCTGCGGTTATCATCATCATCATACTTGAAGGATATACCTTTCTCTTTTAATAAAATGCGCAAAGCTTCAAACTTCTCCGAAATCCTTTCTAAATCTTCTGGGCTTTTATAAATTGGAATCGCAACTACCTGAATTGGTGCCAAAAGCGGCGGTAAAACAAGGCCCTCATCATCGGAGTGACACATAATCAATGCCCCCATCAATCTTGTTGAAACCCCCCAGGAGGTTGCCCACACATGCGCTAGCTTACCTTCCTTATCGGCATATTTAACATCAAAAGCTTTAGCGAAATTTTGACCTAAAAAATGAGATGTACCCGCTTGCAAAGCCTTTCCATCTTGCATCAAAGCTTCGATACACAATGTATCCACAGCCCCCGCAAAACGCTCTGACTCCGTTTTTCTCCCCTTAACAACAGGCATTGCCATGTAATGCTCGGCGAAATCGGCATAAACCTCTAACATCATAGATGTCTCTTCTTGAGCCTCCTGAGCCGTTGCATGTGCTGTATGACCCTCTTGCCATAAAAACTCTGTAGTACGCAAAAAAAGTCTTGTTCTCATCTCCCATCGGACAACATTAGCCCATTGGTTGATGAGTATCGGTAGGTCTCTATATGACTGAATCCAATTTCGGTATGAATTCCAAATAATGGTCTCAGAGGTTGGGCGTACAATAAGCTCTTCCTCTAGTTTTGCATCTGGATCTACAATGAGTCCGCTGCCATCTTCAGCATTTTTAAGTCTGTAATGGGTAACAACTGCACATTCCTTAGCAAAGCCTTCTATATGACTCGCCTCCTTACTTAAATAGGATTTCGGAATAAACAAAGGGAAATAGGCATTAGAATGACCTGTATCCTTAAACTTCTGATCCAAAACCTCCTTCATTTTCTCCCAGATGGCAAAGCCATATGGCTTAATAATCATACATCCGCGCACATCAGAATGTTCTGCTAAATCAGCTCTTTGAACCAATTCATTATACCATTTTGAATAATCTTCCTTTCTTGTTGTATGCTTAGCCGCCATAATAAATATTCTAGAATGCAAATTTAGACAAACGATTCAATAAATCCATCACATTTGACTTTCAGATCCCAATTTTGGGTCTTGCTAAAAAAATATCGAGACCTGACTTATGGAATCATTCTATTGTCAACAAGCGCCGCTATATATTGCTGATAGATAGCCTTAATTTTACGTATGGTTTCTTGATCTCCATCATTGACTGAGTCTGTTTCAAGTTCATTCCATATCAGTGGCTTAGCTGTCGGGGACATAGAAACAATATTGTTCTGATAATAGGACATCTTTGGCATCCTCTTTGGATTAAAATAAGAGCTTCCAACGGAGAAGTATTTAGTATCAATATTCAATAAATCTAGAATGGTTGGCATAATATCGATCTGCTGCATCGATTCCTTTTTCGTTATATCGGGTAGCATGCCCCCTGGATGATAGAAAGCAATAGGAATTCTAAATGACCACTCTAGATTCGACCGATCTTTTCTCTTCGTCGGCCCCACATGATCCGCACAAAATACAAATAGGGTATTATCAAACCATTTCTGCTTTTTTACTTTGTTCCAAAAATCACGAAAAGCAAAATCCGCATAGCTTATAGATTTACAAATCAAATCGGGGCCTGCGCGCGTAATGTCTTTAAAATCATCAGGAATGGTGTAAGGATGGTGCGAGGAATAGGTGAAAATTGTAGAGAAAAAAGGAGCAACCATCTTACTCATTTCATCGACAGTCCATGGCAAGAAATGGTGATCGGGAATGCCCCAGGTGCCATCAAAATGGTCCTCATTATTGTATTCCGTACGACCGAGATATTGATCAAAGCCAGACGCTAGTGTAAATGAATCAAACCGCATCGAGCCGTTCGTCGGACCATGAAAAAATGAAGACGAATAACCATGTCTAGCTAAAACACTAGGCAAACTGTTGTATTGATTCATGCTGTAGGAAGATAAAATAAAAGACTCCTTCATCCAAGATGGAATAGATGCGACTATAGCAGGTACAGCATCCATAGACGACTGCCCGTTAGAAACTCCATATTCAAAAAACATACTTTCTGACAAAACAGAATCTAAAAAAGGGGTATAGCTCTCCTCATTATCAGGCCCGACATACATAGAGCCAAAGCTTTCAAATATGATGAGCACAACATTGCTTGAATCCCGTAGTATATGCGCAGGTCTGGTTTGCTGCATCGGATTAAAAATCTCATCTGCTTGGGCATCACTGAAAAAGCTTTTCTTTTCAAGGCCAACGTAATTAAAAGTTTTAAGGATCGTAAATGCAGAATTTAAAGCGGCCGGTGCATTTTTAAGTGAGGTATATTTACTCACCTCGATAATATCTACTGGTTTTAATTGAAAACCACCTCGTCCAATGATAATAGACGTAAAAAGCGTAAGAATGAAAAAGATCCAAGAGGTCCTTTTACGGAAATCACATTTGAACTGTTTACATTTTAGGAACCAATAAATGACTAACCCTAAGGAAAAGATAAAAAACAAAATCAACCACCAAAACTCTGATATAAAATCAGGAGCCAAAACCCCTGCCTCATTTTCCGAGACGATAAACTTAAAGTAGTGATAACTAATTCGTTTGCGGGTAAAAGAGAAAAACGCAATATCCCAAGCGTTCAGGAAAAAAATTAAAAAGGTCGCAGGAATAAATAAAACGGATTTCAACCCCTTACGAAATTTCTCAAGTTTAAAAGGGAACGGAACCGTACTGAAAAATAAAAAGGGAAGATAAAAAAAAGCAATGGTGATTAAATCAAACCAAGACCCCACCAAGTAATCTTTATATCCAAATTCAGGGAAAAAAGTTGCGTTTTTAAAGACAAAGACTAAACGATAAAAAAACATGAAAACCCAAACGATTCCTAGTTCTAAAAAAAGAGTGTTGTATAAGTTTTTTGATCTTTTTAGAGCCATCTAGATCAATAATTCATGACTTGGTCTACAGCTTTCGAAAATCTTGTTTGGGGTAAGAAAATAGTTTCTATTGACGCAGCAAAGGGTACAGGGGAGTTTAAAGACCCAACCCGAAGTACGGGAGCGTCCAGAAACTCAAAACAATGCTCGCCTATTAAAGCCGTTAACTCCCCACCTATTCCTCCCGATATACAATCTTCGTGAAGGACAATTGCCCTTCCCGTTTTTCGCACACTTGCATAAATTGTTTCAGTATCTAAAGGCACTAAAGAGCGCAAGTCTATAATCTCGGCCTTAATGCCTGTATGTTTCTCCATTTCTTCTTTGGCCCAATGAACCCCTAGTCCGTAGGTGATAATGGTCAAATCACTTCCCTTAGAAACTAAATTTGCCTTTCCTATCTCTGTGGTATAATAAGCCTCAGGAACCTCCTCCTTCATACTTCTATATAAAAATTTATGCTCAAAGAAAAGAACAGGATTCGGATCTTCTATAGCTGCATTTAACAAACCTTTCGCTTCTGTAGGGTTTGAAGGATAAACTATTTTCAGGCCTGGTGTATGAAAAAACCAAGCTTCATTACTCTGAGAATGGAAAGGTCCAGCTGCAGTACCTGCTCCTGTCGGCATTCGAATAACAACATCTGCATTTTGCCCCCATCTCCAATGTATTTTTGCCAAATTGTTGATGATTTGGTTAAAGCCACAAGTAACAAAGTCAGCAAATTGCATCTCTACCATAGCCTTCATTCCTTTGATGGATAATCCCAATCCCACTCCTACTATAGCCGATTCGCATAAAGGAGTATTTCTCACACGTCCTTTACCAAAAAGATCAACGAGACCTTCTGTCACCTTAAATGCACCGCCGTATTCCGCAATATCTTGCCCCATAAGAACCAGTTCTGGATATTTCTCCATTGATTGTCGAAGTCCTTCTTGAATCGCATCAATAAAACGGATTTCTTTTGTAGGGCCATCCGAAACAATCACCTCTTGCTTAAAAGATGAAAAAACATCGAGCTCCTCCGTACTTTCATCTGAAATAATGGTCGGTTCATTGTGGGCCAATTCAAAAGAGGTTTGAATTGATTCTTTAATTTCATTTCGATACGAATTTTCAATTTCATCCGTAAGAATACCTTCTTCTTTTAGAAACAATTCATAGTTTGTTAGTGGATCCCTTAAAGCCCATTCATCTTGTATTCCTTCTGGATAATATTTGGTTCCCGAAGATTCTTCATGACCTCTAATCCGAAAAGTCATCGCCTCTAAGAGAATCGGTTTTGGTGTATGGCGAATTTCCTCAGAAAGTTCTCGAACTGTTCGAATGACATCTAAAACATTATTTCCATCAACCTGAACGGCCTTCATTCCATAACCGATGCCTTTGTCTATAAATTGCTTGCATCGAAACTGCTCTTCTGATGGAGTCGATAATCCCCAGCTATTATTCTCTACACAGAATATCACTGGAAGGTCCCAAACTGCCGCAACATTCAAAGATTCATGAAAATCTCCTTCGGAAGCACCACCATCGCCAGAAAAAACGAGGGTTGCCGATTTCTCTCCCTTTAGCTTATTTGCCAATGCAATTCCATCTGCAATGCCTAACTGCGGACCTAAATGAGAAATCATTCCTATGATTTTATGTTCTTGAGTCCCAAAGTGAAAAGACCTATCCCTGCCTTTTGTATACCCTTTCTTCTTTCCCTGAAATTGAGAAAACAGACGATCTAAAGGCACCTCTCGCGTTGTGAAAACACCTAGATTCCTATGCATTGGAAGAATATACTCATCATCGTTTAAGGCGTAAGTACAACCCACTGAAATTCCTTCTTGTCCCCATCCTGAGAACCATTTAGTAATTTTCCCTTGACGAAGTAGAACGAGCATTTTCTCTTCAATCAGCCGTGGTGTTAACAGATTCTTATATATAGCTAGCAACTCTGGCTTAGAAAAACCATGCGCATCGTAAGAGATGGCTCTTTTCATTTTATAAATGGTATTTAAGGAGACTAAATTAAACCTTCATTCCTTTAATCACTCTTTCTTTACGCTTGCTCTGCTGCAGACGTTTTCTAGAGACTAGAATATATGATGACCTAGCAGACCCTCGCATCATGTCAATTTTATACTTCTTGTTTCCATACATTACAACAGCTCCGCCTGAAGCCCTCCAGTCTGCATTAAAATAATAGCGATCACGATTTTGATTTGACTTAGATTTAAAAGAAATGTATTTATTTTCCCCTAGCTCAAAACGTATTTGGACTTCATTTTGATCACCAAACCCTTCAAAAATACATTTTGAATTTGCAGGAATAATAATTGATTCACTGTTATTGGTCGAACTGGAAACCAAGACACCAGAATCATCTGTTGTCGTCTCACTCGATGCTTCAATAACCTGTTTTAATATAATCGTTGCCGATGTAAAGAATTGAACTTTCCGCATTTTCACTTCAGAATCCAAACCAAACTCTGTTTTTACGTCATTTGTGAAAGGAACTTTAACGGCACAAGAAAACAACACTGAAGCAATAGCTATTAATCCTAATAAATTTTTCATACTTTTTTTTTTAACAAATTTAATTTTTTTTAAGTGAAGAAAACATCAAGCGGATATAATTATCTTTAATTTTTTAAAACTGATGACAAGAATAACTTTTTACTTCATATTGCTTCTAGCACTGCCATCCTGCTCAAATGATGAATCGACAAGAACACTTTCGTATTCAGAAATCGGTGCTTCAGAAAAAGAAAATTCAAAAACCGAGCCAAAACTAGATGCTAAAAATGACACCATTCAAATAAAGTTCGATCCAACTATTTTCGAATTATGCGGCGGATTCAAAGTTGACACGATGGAGTATATAGAAGTAAATGAGGTTTTGGACAGAGGGAAATATGATACGAGGGAGAAACTTAATCTTCAGGGAAACCAAGACCAGGTAAGTTTCAAAGAGTATACTTTTTTAGACTCCATAGCCCGGAAAAATTCATTTTATAATCTACTGGATTGTTTTGACAAGACATGCGAAAGTATTGAACTGCTTGACACCGCTTTTATATCCACCAAGTATCATTTGCTGTTTGTTTCGGATTATTCAATTCATTGGATTTCTTCAGATAAGAATCAAGATATTAAAATCTGGAGTGAATACCTAAAGAGAACTTGCCCGCAAGACCGATATCACTATATTTTTGAACAATTAAAAAACAAATGCGTCAGATGGCTGGAATACAACGAGAACGCAATGAATCCAATATAAAGACACCATGATTAAAATTTTAAATAGAGGTTATATAAGTGTTACTCCGAAAACACCATTTTGGAAAGAAGTAGAAAAGGTCAATCAATCGCAGATCATCAACTACAAAAATTCAGAAGCAACAATATACCTAATTGAAGAGGACTTCTGGGACGATGAAGTTATTTTAAAAAAGCACTTCAAGAAAATTATTTTAAGTGAGAAAAGACAAGTCGATACGACAGGTGAATTAAAGTTAGCGCAAATTTCCTTTGAAAATATTCGGGATTATTTCGATATAAGCTTAGGGAATTTAGTCATCGATTATGAGGACAAGCCACTTCAAATCACGAAAGACGATTTATCAGATTAGTATTATAATACTGGGCATCATAGGAGACCTCCTCACCTACCCAATTTGGAAGGATTATTTTCTCATCTTCGGATTCCAACTCAATTTCTGCTAAAATCAGACCCTCTAGTTCATTTTTAAACACATCTACCTCCCACACCTTTCCCTCGAATAGAATTTCATATCTCCTTTTCTTAAGTACTTTAAGGGACAAGGATAATATCATTTCCTCCCCCTCTATCTTGGGGATTTCATACTCATATTCAGCACGAGAGATCCCTTTTGTTGGCCCTTTAATAGTTAAAAAAGCCCTGTCATCGTTAATTCTAATTCTAACGCTTTTCTCTATAGAATTCAGTACATATCCCTGAGTGATCTCAGCGTATCCATTTTTAACTTGCTTATCCCATAGCGTTTCAACAATAAGAAATTTTCTTTCTATCTCAAGCATATTCAATATTTCATAGGCACTTTGTTTTTTGATAGCACCTAATCTAAACTACTTATTTTTATGCTTTAAGATAGAATTATTTCGAGTAATCTCATTTTCATACCGATTGGTTAAAGAACTTGTTATTTTTGTACTATGCTCCGCTTCAGATCACGCACGCCAAGATGGGTAATTGTAATTTTAGACTTACTCATTAATCTATTCGCACTATTCTTTGCCTATATTATACGTTTTGATCTTGATTCACAGTCTGAACTGATCAAGGAAGAGTGGATCCTATTGCGAGATTATCTATGGATCTTCATTGTTGTGAAGCTTTTGGTTTTTAATGTTTTTAAAATTCATAAAGGACTAGTAAGGTATACTTCTACGCAAGACCTTAATCGCATTTTTATTGCCGTATCTACATGTACTTTAATCTTTGCCGGTTTCGGTCTGATTCGATACAATTTTATTGATGAACACTATTTCGTACCAACTTCTGTACTTATCGTTGAGTTTCTTGCGAGCTTCTCTTTTACGATTGGTAGTCGTTTTATAGTGAAACTCATTTATCTAGAATCTAAAAAAAACAAGCAGGACATTGAGCGCATTGTTATATATGGCGCCGGTGTTTCAGGTATAATAACGAAGAGAACCGTTGAGAACGACACTAAAAGTGCAATTCAAATCATTGGATTTATCGATGACAACCCTAAACTGTGGGGGACAAGAATTGAAGGGAAAACAGTTTTTAATCCAGCCCAATTAAAATCAATTCATACTAAAAACTCAATAGATACTATTATTATAGCGATTCAAAAACCAAACGCATTAAGACGCAAAGCGCTACTAGATGAGTGCATTGAACTAAAAATTAAAGTTCAAAAGGTACCAAATCCCAAAAGTTGGATCAATGGTGAGTTTACATCAAAACAATTTGTTAAAGCAAAAATAGAAGACCTCTTAGGCCGTGAAGAAATCAAATTAAACATCTCAAAAATAAATCAGAACCTGACTGGCAAAAAAATACTGATCACTGGCGCAGCAGGTAGCATAGGGAGCGGACTCGTTAAACAAATTGTAAAATTTAAACCAGCGCTTCTCATTTTATTCGATCAAGCCGAATCTGGCCTTTATGATTTGCAATGGGAAATACTAGAAGGGGCACCTCAAGTGAAGTTTGAAATTGTTATCGGAGATGTGACTCACAAAAAAAGAGTTGAAAATTTGATACGAAGTTATACTCCTGAGATTGTATTCCACGCGGCGGCATATAAACATGTGCCTTTAATGGAGTTAAACCCTTCTGAAGCCGTCAAAACCAACATCTTAGGCTCTAAAATACTAATAGACACTTGTGACTCTTTTAAAGTTGAAAAGTTCATATTTATTTCAACAGATAAAGCGGTGAATCCTACAAACGTGATGGGTGCTACAAAACGAGTAGCCGAAATATATGCGCAACATAAGAATTCGATTAGTACCACTCAGTTTATCACAACACGATTCGGAAATGTTCTGGGTTCCAATGGGTCTGTAATCCCCTTATTCCAAAAACAAATTGAAAATGGAGGCCCTATAACCATAACAGATGAAAGAATAACCAGGTTTTTCATGTCCATACCTGAAGCTTGCCAACTCGTACTCGAGGCAAGTGTAATAGGAAATGGCGGTGAAATCTATGTATTTGACATGGGTGACTCCGTTAAAATCATTGATCTAGCAAGAAAAATGATTTCTCTAAGCGGTATGACTGTTGACAAGGACATCCAAATTAAAGTCACCGGATTAAGACCTGGAGAGAAACTTTATGAAGAACTTTTAGCCAATGAGGAGAACACCCTGCCGACACATCACGATAAAATATTAATTGCGAAGACAAATGTGAAGAAAGAGATTGATCAAAAAATCAATTCTCTTATTGGACTTATTGATGGACAAAAAAATGATGAACTCGTTAGGATCATTAAAGAGATTGTACCAGAATATCGGAGCCAAAATTCGACTTTTGAAAAATTAGATAAAAAATGATTGAACCCGCCCTTATTCAAATACGATTCTCAGACATTGATCTAATGGGGCATGTAAACAATGCGGTTTACTTGAGCTACCTTGAATATACTAGAGTGCATTATTTCAATCAAATGCTCGATGAAAATTGGGATTGGGAAACGAACGGCATCATACTCGCACACACGGAAATAAGTTATCGAATCCCTATCGTTTTAAATGACAAGCCTGAAATTCAAATGAAAATAGGAAGAGTTGGTGATAAGAGCTTTACTTTTCATTATTCGATATTCGTAGATGGAAAGATAATGTCAAACGCCTCCTCTACATTAGTCTGTTATAACACGCTGCTAAAAAGCTCCATAACGATACCTTTATTAATGAGAGAATCATTCATGCAATTAGAGAAATTTCAAACGTGAGCAGACAGGGACAGCGCATAGTAATCATAATATTGATGATCGTTAGTGGTTTTCAAATGACTTTCACGGCTCAGCAGGTTCCTTGCTACAAAAAAAAGAAAATTTGCAATTACCAGTACCTTACGAACTGTTATGAAAAAGTTGCTTTCGACAGCGTAACGCAGCGGTATTATTCGCGTAAAAACTTCGGGGTGCTTTTTGATGGCTCTTGTGCGACCTGCCACAGAAACGGTGTTCTAGAACAAGAAATCACGATCGTTGAAGGACGTCGAAACGGAATTGACACTTCTTACTACCCTTCGGGTTGTCCATTTTCAAGTCAAAGCTTTCTGTTCGGTAGCCCCCACGGAAAAAGCACTACTTATTATGACAGCACTTTTAGAAAAAAAAGTGAAATAGAACATTATATGGGAAAGCTAAATGGGGCCTACATATCCTATGATAAAAATGGTGACACCTTGAAATATCAGGAGTTTCAAGACAACCTACCCAATGGATTGAAAAAGCAATACTTTTCAGATTCGAGAATCAAAAAAATCAATCATTACCAAATGGGATTGATGCATGGATTCCAAATTATTTATGACGAAGAAGGAAATGAGCTTTTCAACATACATTATAATGAAGGAAAAAAAGACAATAAATGGACCTATTATTTCGATAATAAAAAAATAGCTCGTGTAGAAGAATGGAGCAAAGGATTAAAAAATGGAGCATTTATAACTTATAATGATCGTGAAGAGGTCATGAGCGAGCAATATTTTAAAAAAGATGTACCGATTGGAATTCACAAAGAATATTATGCCGACGGTAGAGAGAAAAACGTGAGAATTTATTGCAAAAAGGGAGAACTTGAAGAAGAATACGCCTTCGATAACTTCGGTGTTAAAGAAGTAATTAAAGAGAAAGAGCTGAAAAAGAAAAAGAAACCAAAGAAAACCGACGGAAGCCTAATGAATTAGACAATTCCTAAAAGCATTCCTGTCCCCATAACAAATAAGAACACGGCTACTAAAACCCTCACATTCTGAATTTTCCTTTTTGTAAAGATCTTTTTTCCGAAATACGATCCTAAAAATGCAAATAAACAAGCAAGCGATATTGTTAACCAATTACTAGATAAGTCACCATTTTCAGAAGTGAAATAAATAGGAATACGCACTGCATCGATGAGTAAAGAAAGACATACAGATGTTGAAATAAACACCTCTGCTTTTAAATTTGATTTCGCCAGGAAAGCGGCACGCAAAGCACCTTGATGCCCCGAAAGACCACCAAAAAAACCACTTAAAAAACCACCTATAGCAAACTGCCCCTTACCAAAAGAGATTTTCTTTAATAATGGAATCAAATCTAAAACGGCAAACACAATCATTAGCAGACCAACCACAAAGGACAAGAGTTCAACGGTATAAATTGAATCAAAAACTTGAATCTCATAAAAAGAACCATCGCCCCCGATATTTTTTTGAGTGATTGCTCCAATAAAAGCACCAACAACAGCGGTTACACCAAAGGCGATAAGAACCGCCTTGTCTATGAACTTTCTAATCAGAATAAACTTAAGGGCATTATTTAAAATATGAACAATAGCCGTCGCTAATACTGCCATTTCTATCGGCATAAATAAACTAAAAGCAGGTAAAAGCATCGTTCCTAAACCAAAACCTGAAAAAAAGGTCAAAATAGATGCCGAAAAAGAGACGACACATATTAAAATCCATATAAATAATTCTTCCATAAATAGTATTTTAGCAAAAGTAGAATAAATAAAGAATAAATGATAGATTTAAGGAGCGATACCGTAACAAAGCCTAGCAAAGAAATGCTGGAAGAAATGATAATTGCACCGGTTGGAGATGATGTCTTTGGTGAAGACCCCACTGTTAATAAGTTGCAAGATTTTTCAGCGAATATTTTTGGTAAAGAAGCTGCTCTTTTTTGCTCTTCAGGAACACAAACAAATCAGATAGCTATAAACCTTCATGCACAACCCGGAGCAGAGGTAATTACCCATTTTGAAAGTCACGTTTTCAAATATGAAGGTGGTGGGATTGCTAGAAACTCAGGTGCTTCAACAAGAACAGTAGGTGGTTCGCGTGGTAGGATTACAGCATCTGAAATAGAACCCTGGATAAACCCTAGCAACGACGTCCACTACCCCCTAACACAGCTTGTTTCGATAGAAGATACCTCAAATAGAGGCGGTGGTGCTATTTATGATTTTAAGGAAATAAAAAAAATACGTGCCTATTGTAATTCAAAAGGCTTGCCTTTGCATCTCGATGGCGCTCGAGTATTCAATGCCCTAGAAGAAAATAAGGTAGATATTAAGGAGTATGCAAATCAATTTGATTCTATATCTGTATGTCTTTCCAAAGGACTCGGTGCCCCAATTGGTAGCCTCCTCATTGCAGATGCAGATTTCATTGCAAGAGCAAGAAGAGTCAGAAAAGTTTTTGGAGGAGGAATGAGACAAGCCGGATTTATTGCTGCAGCTGGTCTTTACGCCTTAAAAAACAATATTGTAAGATTGAAGGATGACCATAGGAGAGCTAAAATAATCGAATCTGAATTGTTAAAAACAGCATGGGTCGAATCAGTTATGCCTGTGGAAAGTAATATTGTAGTTTGCATCCTAAAAGACATTTCTAGAGTTCAAGAATTCGTGAGCGCCTTTGAACAAAAAGGGGTACTAATTATGCCTTTTGGGAAAGGCATGCTTCGTATGGTTACCCATTTGGATTTCTCAGAAGACGACACTTCTCGTTTGTGTATGACGATTCGTGATTTGAAATAAATGAATAATTGTAACTTTAATTAATAATTACGCTCTTTATACCGTTAATCCTTTAACGTGAATTATTTAAAAATAATACTCACTCTGTCATTACTTATTTCTAGCCTCTATGGCGTGGGGCAAAATTGTATTGACATATCTAAAAAGACTGAAAAGCTTTTACAAAAAGCAAAATTTGAAAGAAACAATCAAAACAAAGTCGCGATTTTAAATAAAGTACTCTCGAAAAATCCAAATCAATCGGCTATTTACTTTGCTTTAGGAGAATTATACACAGAGCTAGGGAACCAAAGCCTTAGAACGCAGAGCAGTCCATCCGAAGGTGAACAAATCCTAAAAAAAGCAGCTTTCTATTACCAATCTTCTATTCAAAAATGCAAGAGCTATCATCCAAAAAGCTATTACAATCTTGGAAACATTCTTTTTTCATTAGGAAAAGACAAAGAGGCATTATTCTGTTATAAATCTTTTGTGGAATTTGAGGAGAAATACCCAAAACAGATTAAAGGCAACTACCAGACTCAAAAAATAAATGCCCTTAAAATTATAGATGGGTTAGAATTTGACAAGAATATGAAAGAAAATCCTGTTCCTTTTTCCCCATCAATGGTCAATCGAATTAGCACGCCACTAGATGAATATTTCCCAATGATATCCCCGGACAATGATCTATTATTTTACACTAGAAAAATTGACCGAACAAGACTAGGAGACATCGCGACTAATGTAGTTGAAGAATTCACTATTTCTGAAAAGGAAGGGTCCTCTAATACTTTCTCCATCGGAAAGCCTGTTGCTTCGCCTTTTAACGATGGCACATTCAACAACTATGGTTCCGCTACACTATCAGTAGACAATAGGGAGATGATCATCTGTGCTTGTAAAAAGGAACGTGTCTATCGACAAAACTATTTGAATTGTGATTTATACGTTAGTAAATTTAAAAGAACAGGCAAAGGCGGAAATGATTTTGAATGGTCTCCCCTTGTTAATCTTGGCGAGAACATTAATACAAAAGATGGATGGGAAGCTCAACCCTCATTATCATCTGATGGTAAAACCTTGTTTTTCACTTCCATTAGAAAAGGATCTAGAGACAACGATATTTATATCTCAGAAAAACAAAGCAATGGCACATGGGGCTTAGCCAAGCCTTTTGATGAAATCAATACCGCTGGTAAAGACAAAAGCCCATTTTTCCATCAAGATGGAGAAACACTTTATTTTGTGTCATCATCAGGAAAGGAACGCAAAGGCATGGGAGGATTGGATATCTTCTATGTTCGAAGGCAAGGAGATGGATGGAGCGCACCAAAAAACATAGGCTACCCCATCAATTCGCCTCAAGATGAGCTCGGAATATTTGTTTCAACAAGTGGCCGAATTGCTTACTTCTCATCACTTCAGGATGGTAATTGGAACATCTATGCCTTCAATCTTTATAAAGAAGCGAGACCCGAGGAAGTCGTTATCATAAAAGGAACTTTGGCCTCTAGCGAGGGTAAGACGGTTAAAAATGCCAAGGTTCGTATTCATTATGATGATACCGCTGAATCACAAGAAATCACAGTAAATGATGATGACGGTACATATGCTGCCGTAGTTAAAGTGAATAAATCCAAAAACATAACTATCGTTGCACAAAAAGAAAATGCAACTTTCGCGATTTCTAAGTTAGACCTCTTTCCTTTGCAAACCATAGACACAAAAAACGTTGATTTACACATGGAAATGGCAAGTAATACGGACAGCATTGGAGTTGAAAATGATCAAGAATCATTTAAAAACCCGATTACTACCGATGAAATAATTTCTGATTCAAATCAAGTACAACAAATAGAAAAAGCAGCAGAACATTTCCCAAAGGCCCTGTTAAGTGATCAAGAGCTAGAGGCCACAAGACCTCTGAATGATTCTAAACCCATCAACCTCCTTCCTATTATCATAGACACAGTCGTCAGCGGAAGTAAATTTGAATTGAATGATGTCCTATTCGAATCGGACTCCTATTTACTTAAAGAAGAATCCAAGGCCATTCTTAATTTGTTTGCAGCTTACATTTTACAGAATGAGAATTATTTTATTAAAATCGAAGGGCACACGGATGATATTGGTGAGGCCCAGTCTAACCTTCTTTTATCTAAAAAAAGAGCTGAAGAGGTGAAGTTCTATCTGATATCAAAAGGGATTAACACCAAGAGACTTGCAGCGAAAGGTTTTGGAGAAAGTGCACCAAAAGTCCCTAATAACTCAGCCAGTAATCGGGTTAAGAACCGAAGGACGGAATGCCAAATCATAATTAAGTAGAATTTAGAGCAAAAAAAAGAGGGCTACTGCCCTCTAATATTTTATGGAATCAAAAAGATTAGCTTTTGATGACTCTTCTTTTTTCACGGATTCTAGCAGACTTTCCAGTTCTTTCTCTAAAATAGAATATTCTTGCTCTACGCACAGAACCTTCTTTCATCACTTTTATACTGTCAAGAAAAGGAGATGAAATTGGGAATATTCTCTCAACACCAACATTTCCTGACATTTTACGAACTGTAAAGGTTTCGGTCAAACCTGTTCCTCTTCGCTGAATTACAACACCTTGAAACTGCTGTATTCTTTCTTTATTACCTTCCTTAATCTTATAAGAAACTGCAATTGTATCACCTGAAGAAAAGCTAGGCATTTCGTTTACGGTGGTGATTTCCTTCTGTATCTCGTTAATAATATTCATCACTTTTGAATTGAATTCCCCTTATTTGGGGGTGCAATATTACGAAAAAAATGTCGTTTAAAAGAAAACATCTAGGTAAAAAATTGAATATTTTTTATTCACAAAGGTAAGTGTAAAATAAAAAGGCTTTAGATATAAACAAAATGAAAATAGAATTCGTTGAAAAGTTCCTTTCATTGAATCAAAAAGCAAGCACAAGTTCTAGTATTTTTACATTAAACAACACTTTGAAGGATGGCTAAGATAATTGCAATTGCGAATCAAAAGGGAGGCGTAGGAAAGACGACAACAACTATTAATTTAGGGGGATGTCTTGGTGTTTTAGAATATAAAACATTAATTGTTGATGCGGACCCACAAGCCAATGCCACATCAGGCACAGGGTTTAATCCATCAGCGGTTAAGAATATTTACGACTGCTTGGTTCACAACTACCATCCAAAAGATGTCATACTCAAAACAGATAGTCCTAATTTGGATATCTTACCTGCACACATTGACCTTGTTGGAGCCGAACTCGAAATGATCAATCTTCCTAATAGGGAATATTTACTCAAGGAGACTTTGGAAAAAGTCAAAGATGATTATGACTTTATTTTAATAGATTGCTCACCATCATTAGGTTTGATTACCTTGAATTCTTTGGCTGCAGCCGACTCGGTTCTAATCCCTGTTCAATGCGAGTATTTTGCATTAGAAGGACTTAGCAAGCTCTTAAACACGATTAAGATTGTACAGGGACGGCTAAATGAATCTTTGGAAATCGAAGGCATGCTGTTAACCATGTACGACACGAGACTGCGTCTTGCAAATCAAGTTGTTGACGAATTAAAAACCCATTTTCAAGAACTTGTATTTGATACTGTTATTCATCGAAACACCACATTAAGCGAAGCTTCGAGTCACGGCGCTACCATTATCATGCATGATGCCTCGTGTAAAGGATCTATTAACTATCTTAATTTCTCTAGGGAACTTCTTCAAAAAAACAACCTAACGAAAATTGAAAATGGAGATAAATTTATTGAAATAGACAATGAGCTCTAACTCTCAGAAAAAACCAGCTTTAGGCAGAGGGTTAAGCGCCTTATTGCACAATTCTGAAACAGATGTGACTTCCGCGCGCATTGCTCCCGTTGGCTCGGTATCAGAAATCAGTATTCATCACATTGAAACAAACCCTTTTAATCCACGGACCAATTTTGAAAAAGAAGCACTCTTTGATCTTAGGGAATCGATTCTAGAACACGGTATTATCCAGCCTTTAACGGTCAGAAAGATGGGGCATGATCGCTACCAACTGATATCTGGAGAAAGACGATACAGGGCATCGCAGCTTGCTGGGCTAAAATATGTACCTGTTTATATTAGAATTGCCAACGATCAAAATATGTTAGAATATGCGCTTGTTGAAAACATACAGCGTGAAGATTTAAATGCCATTGAAGTGGCGCTATCCTATGAGCGACTTCTCACAGAATGCTCCCTAACACAAGAAGATCTCAGTGAAAAAATAGCCAAATCTCGATCGAATATTGCAAATCATATACGTTTACTCAAACTTCCTAGTGAAATACAAGCTGGATTGAGAGACAAGTCAATCAGTATGGGGCACGCCAGAGCGCTCCTATCATTAGACACTGAGGAGGAACAACTTTTAAAGTTCAAAGAAATCCTTGAAAACAAACTATCCGTAAGAGCAATTGAAGAAAAGGTTAAAATACAAAAATCGAATACCCCTTCCAAGCAACATCCTTCGGATTATTCGCCAGAAACAAGAGACTCCTTAAGCTCTTTTTATGACACTCGTATCAAAATACAGCAAAGTAAAAATGGTTCAGGAAAAATACACTTGAATTTCTCTAATGAGAATGAGTTTCAGCGTTTAATAAAACTGCTACTCCAGAAATGAAAACTTTAGTATTCTTACTACTCACCTTCTTTGTTTATACGCAGGGCAAGGCTCAGTTGAATGAAGCAGATACGAGTTACACACACCCCTTTCGCAAGTCAATACTATTCTCGGCTGTACTGCCAGGAGCTGGTCAAGTCTACAATAGCGTAAAAAAGAAAAAAGGTTTCCGACATGCAATTTGGAAAGTCCCGCTTATCTATGGTGCACTGGGCGCAACCGTGTATATGCTCGTTCAAAACCAAAGTATTCAAAACGGACTAAAAACAGAATATACAAATAGATTAAATGGAGTTGTTGAAGATCCAGAGTGGTCATCGTATGATGATCAAGCGGTCCTTTATTTGTACAAACAGTATCTCGACCAAAGAGATCTATCCATTCTCGCTGTAGGGGCGGTCTATTTATTTCAAATATTAGACGCCGGCGTAGCATCTCATTTCATCTCATTCGATGTAAGTGAAGACTTATCTCTCCGCATTCAACCTACTCTACTTGGGATGATGAATCCAGGAATTAACATAAGTTTGAATTTCAAGTAAGCAAATAATTATACCTTAGCAGACGTGAATATAGCACTCATCGGATACGGGAAAATGGGCAAGGAAATTGAAAAAGTTGCCCTGGAAAGAAACCACATCATAAGCCATAAGTTTTCATCGGCCTCCCCCTTCCATAGGGATTCAAATATCGATACAGATGTAGCGATTGAATTTACGGCACCAGATTTTGCTGTGACCAACATTAATCAATGTCTAGATATGGGCATCCCGATCGTTTCCGGCACGACTGGATGGATCAAAGAATTACCTGAAATTGAAAAAAAAATCGCGAAAACAAATGGAGCCCTTCTTTATGCTTCAAATTTTAGTTTAGGCGTTCACTTATTTTTTGAATTAAGTAAAAAAATGGGCGCGCTCATGAATAAATATTCTTATCAGGCAAATATTACAGAAACCCATCATACAGAAAAAAAAGATAAACCTAGTGGTACAGCTATTTCCACTGCAGACATCTTAATCAAAGAATTAACTCACTACAACAATTGGTCGGTTCAAGATGGCCAAGCAATAGCTAAAGATACGCTTCCAATAGCGTCAAAAAGAATTGAAAATATTCCGGGAACTCATGAAGTTCGCTTCACCTCAGAAATCGATACAATAGCACTCACACATATAGCAAATAATAGAAAAGGATTTGCCCTCGGCGCTGTCATTGCAGCTGAATGGATTCTTGATCAAAGAGGATTGTTCACCATGGCAGATGTACTTAATTTAAAATAAAATGAACATACTCTATTTTTACCTCTTTCTTTTAGTTCATCCTTATCTCGGTATGTGGTGGAAATCATTTCCCAAAGCAGGTCGTCAGTCATGGGAAGCATTGATTCCAGGTTACAATTATTTCATTGTTTTCAAACTAAGTTGTAAAAAACCTTTTTGGGCACTACTTCTAGCATTCCCTGGTATTCACCTTGTCATGTGGGCGACCGCGAACGTATCTTACATCAGAAGGTTTGGATACTACTCTTTCACCGATACACTTCAGGGTATCTTTTTTCCTTATTACTTGATGTACAAGTGTACCCAGGAAGGAGAAATATTTGAGGATGAAACCAACTGGTCTAACTCTGCAGAACGTGAAACTAGAAAATGGGGAGACCACGTTGCCCTATTCTTATCGCTGCCGATTATTGGCCATGTTGTTGCCATCGGAATAGACATGGTTACTAGAGATAAACCCGGCACGAAATCTAGGGTAAAAGAATGGGGAGACTCTATCCTATTTGCACTCGTAGCTGCTAGTATCATCAGAACTTATGTTTTTGAGCCTTTCCAAATCCCAACGGGCTCTATGGAAAAGACCCTTTTGGTCGGCGACTTCTTGTTTGTTAATAAATTAGCTTATGGTTCTAAAGTACCGGTCACCCCCCTATCGTATCCGCTAGTCCACAACACAGTTCCATGGGTAAACATGAAGTCCTATAGCGGTCTTGAAATTGGCGATTACACAAGACTACCAGGCTTTGGCACGGTCTCTAGATATGATGTTGTGGTATTTAACTACCCATCAGGGGACACAGCAGTATACGACCCTAGAATGCCTAACGGGCTCATGGGGCATGACTACCATGGTATTCTAAACAATGAAGCTTATTACCAATACCAAAAGGCCAACTCGGCAAAACTACAGAGCCTTAGGAAAAACGCCTCTGATAGTACATTCAATGTCTATTACGATTCATTCTGTAAAGCATATATAAACAACCCTGCTCCATGGAGAAAAATAGCACGAGAAAGACTGGCCAATGGAAATTTCCCTGAGTACATGGTCAGTGACGAAACACCTGAAGCTCATGGCGGATTAATATACAGACCCGTGGATAAGAGAGAAAATTATATCAAACGTTGCGTAGGAATCCCTGGAGACACACTAGAGGTCATTAATGCTGTCTTATACGTTAATGGGAAGCCAGCCGAGGTTGGAGAGAACCAGTGCCTTCAATATGAGGTAGATAAAAGTATCGTAGAGTTCCCCGGAGCATCTGAAATGTATGAAGAGTATGGATTAGAGAATGCGCCTAATCAAACGAGAATGGATTTCAAAGATGCAGATATCAGAAACCCAAATAAGTACGTTTTAACGTTAACAGAAGGTGAGAAAAACAAAATCGAAAAGGATTTTAACATCAAGCTAAACCTGGTCATTGAAGCTCAATACACTGACGATTCAAGTTACATCGCTACAGGTGAGGATCTAATTGCAAACATCAATTATTTCCCAAAAGACTTCTACATCAACAATACACCCACGAATTTTTCGAAATTCGTGATTCCCAAGAAAGGAGTTAGCGTTTCTATCCATGCAAACAACATTGCCTGGTACAGAAGAATCATTACCGCTTATGAAGGACATAGCTTAGAGGAAAAGAAAGAGGGCATCTTCATCGACGGTAAAAAGTCAAGTTCGTACACTTTTGGTATGAATTATTATTGGCTGATGGGAGACAACCGATACAACTCTGCTGACTCAAGGGTATGGGGATTTGTTCCAGAAGACCATGTTGTCGGTAGGGCATCATTGGTTTGGTTTTCAAAAAGTGCTTATCTAGGTGTCCGCTGGGAACGATTATTTAAATGGATTGAATGACGGCCTTATTTCCAAGCGCCTACTTCCCCTCTATTTCCTATTTAAATTCTTTTTTTTTGGAAGACCATGTGGCAATCGAGATTTTTGAAACCTATCCAAAGCAAACGCTTAGAAACCGCTGTGAAATAGCAACGAGTAATGGAAAGCTAAGACTCAGTGTCCCTATCAAAAGAGTCAATGGATCTAAGACGCTAACAAGAGATATACGTATCGACAACGCAACCTCATGGAAAAAAGAGCATTGGAGAAGCATTCAAACAGCCTATGCTTCTGCCCCCTATTTTGAGGAGTATGACAAAGAAATCCACCACTTGATCTATTCTAAAAATGAGCACCTCATAGACTTGAATAACAGTGTATTAGAGTTTTTATATAAAGTATTAGATCAAACATATTCGAGGACT
>TARA_B110000285_G_scaffold34090_1_pt1 | contig 20414 bp, 16 predicted proteins | sample TARA_B110000285 | Tara Oceans TARA_B110000285 (sample SAMEA4397756) | marine metagenome | biome: Polar Biome; feature: [SRF] surface water layer (ENVO:00010504); material: water (ENVO:00002006), including particulate matter (ENVO:01000060) such as... | depth 5 m
GCGAATCAGAATATCGTGGTGATGCAGGATACGACGACTTTTGAGGCGGTAATCGATATCCCAGAGACTCTCTGGGTGCTCGCCAAACCAGGACTGAGCAATGAAGAGCGTAACAAGCGCTCCCGCCCAGAGATTCGCCTGACAGCCCTACGCGGTGAGAGCTTTCCGGCAACGATCTCAGAAACCTCTATGCTGGCAGATCCAAAGACCCGGACCTTTGCGGTAACTCTCGCTTTTTCTCCTCCTGCAGATCTCAACATCAGCCCGGGCATGACCGCGGCAGCAATTCTTCACTGGGCCCGCGAGGCAGAAGGAGGGGTAGCTACCTTCTCCGTTCCAGTGGGGGCTGTTGGCTTTGATGAGGCAGGTAAGGCTTATGTCTGGAAAATCGACGGGGAGAAAATGATCGCAAGCCGGCTTGTCGTCGAGGCGGGAGAGGTGACTGACGACATGATTGGCATTTCTGGTGAGCTCGCAGAGGGTGAGCTGATTGCCGGATCGGGTGTTGCTCAAATACGTGAGGGCATGGCACTCAAACGTTGGCAGCCATAATCACCTAAGAAGCCAATTACTAACGATCCATTCCCATCCCTATGAATATCGCAAAGTTAAGTATCGAGCGAAAGACAATCACCCTTGTGCTCACCGCGGCGCTGGTGCTTGGAGGTGTCATCGGCTACCAGAACATGAGCCGCCTTGAGGACCCTGAGTTCACCATCAAGGACGCCCTGGTCATCACCCCGTATGCGGGAGCCACTGCCCGTGAGGTGGAGGAAGAGGTCTCCGATGAGATGGAGGTGGCGGTGCAGAAGATGTCCCAGCTGGATGAAGTCAAATCCCGCTCGGAGCGTGGTCTTTCCACGCTGACGGTCACCATGCAGGAAAAGTATGATAAGTCCTCTCTTCCCCAAATCTGGGATGAGCTGCGCCGCAAGGTGCATGATGCTCAGAGCAGCTTGCCACCCGGAGCGGGGCCCTCTATTGTGGTGGATGATTACGGTGACGTTTACGGGGTTTTTATTGTTTTCTATGGTGATGGATATTCCTATGCGGAACTTAAAAAAGTCACCGATATGCTGCGGCGTGAGCTTTTGCTGGTAGAAGACGTTGCCAAAATCGATAGCTTTGGAGAGCGCAAAGAAGCGGTATATATTGAGCTCGACCGAGATCGCATCGCTCAACTTGGGGTTCCTCCTTCCCTCATTATCAAGGAGCTGCAATCGAAGAACTTGGTCAGTGATGCGGGCCGAGCCAAAGTGGGTGCTGAGTTCATTACCCTTAACCCTACCGGAGAATACACCACGGTGGATGATTTTAACGGCTTACTACTCAATGCGGATGATAAGCAATTCTACTTGCGGGACGTGGGTAAAGTAACGCGTGGCTACGTGGACCCATACAATAACGCTATTATCTATGATGGTAAGAATGCCGTCGGGCTCGGGATTTCAACGGTGTCAGGAGGTAATGTAGTCACGATGGGGGCTGCCCTTGAGGCTCGACTCATGGAACTACGGCCGAATATCCCTCTGGGGGTTAAGGTTGGAGTAGTATCTCTGCAGTCCGAGGCGGTTAAGATTGCGATTAAAGGATTTATCGTAAGTTTGTTAGAGGCAGTGGCTATTGTCGTTGTGGTTTTGCTTTTCTTCATGGGGGCACGCAGTGGCCTCCTCATTGGTGCGGTACTTGCTATCACCATTATTGGTTCTCTTTTCTTCTTAGAGCGCATGGGCGTGGCTTTAGAGCGTATATCGCTGGGGGCTCTTATCATTGCTCTGGGTATGCTGGTCGATAACGCCATCGTGGTGGTCGACGGTATCTTAGTTGGTCTTCAAAAAGGCAAAAAGCCGGTGGATGCTGCGATCGATGTGGTCAAGCAGTCGGCCATACCTTTGTTAGGTGCAACCATCATTGCGATCATGGCTTTCGCTGCGATTGGCACCTCTCAGGATTCGACGGGTGAGTTCTGCCGCTCGCTTTTTCAGGTGATCATGGTCTCGCTGCTGCTGAGTTGGGTGACTGCCGTAACCCTCACGCCTCTGCTTGGAACGATGTTTCTTAAAAGGGCTAAAACAAAAAAAGTGGCCAAAGGGGAGGACGTTGAACTCGCACAGGATGAGCCGCAGCATGAGGATCCCTACGATACGCCGTTCTACCGCCGCTACCGAGGCCTGCTTACCACATGCATCCGCTTCCGTTGGGTCACGGTGGCTGCCGTTGCCGGTATTTTTGTGACCGCGGTATTTGGTTTTGGATTCGTGAAGCAGAGCTTCTTCCCGCCATCAACAAGGCCGCAGTTCATGGTTGATCTCTGGCTTCCACAGGGCACTCATATTGAGCAAACCGAAGCAAAGGCCAAGGAGCTTGAGGCCGGGGTCAGGAAGATGGAGGGGGTCAGTCACGTATCAAGCCTGATCGGTCAAGGTGGGTTGCGTTTTCTCCTGACTTACTCGCCTGAGCGCAAGAACTCGTCGTACGCTCAGCTTCTCGTTGACGTTGAAGATGCTACTCACGTCGACAAGCTTATTCCTAAAGTTGATGCCTATATAAAACAGAATTTTCCCGATACTTTGGGGTATGGCTACAAGTTTGAGCTGGGGCCAGGGTCGAAAGGGAAAATTCAGGCGCAATTCATCGGGCCCGACAGTGATATACTGCGCAATCTTGCCAATCAAGCGCGTGACATCATGGAGGCAAACTCCAAAGCTAAAGCTGTAAGGACTGACTGGCGTCAGCGGACCAAAGTTATCCGACCGGTGATTATCGAGGAACAGGCTAATCTTATGGGCATTGATCGCAAGGAGATCGCTGATGCGGTTAGGCGTGCCTTTCAGGGGCAGGCGATCGGAGTTTATCGTGAGGGGGATCTGTTACTGCCCATGATCATGCGCGCGCCTGAACTCGAACGCGACAATATTGACTCGCTGAGAAGTATCCAGATTTGGAGCTGGTCTGCGCGCCAGCATATTCCGATTACTGAGGTAGTGTCAGGGTTTGAAACCAGCTATGAAGATGAGATCATTATCCGCGAGGACAGAAAGCGCACCATAACGACCTTCTGCGATCCTAGCTCAGGAACGGCCAATGATCTGCTCGCTGAGCTGATGCCGAAAATCGAGGACATTGAGTTGCCCGATGGTTACCAGCTGCACTGGGCTGGTGAGTATGAGGACTCGGGCGAGGCCCAGGGATCTCTGATGGCAAGTATTCCTGTGTTCATCGGCTTGATGATTCTGGCAACCATTTGCCTGTTTAATAATTTGCGCCAGCCTTTGGTGATATGGCTCTGTGTGCCATTGGCTCTGATTGGTGTTTCCGCCGGACTCTTGTCCACCGGTCAGCCGTTTGGCTTTATGGCGCTGCTTGGTTTCCTCAGCCTCTCTGGAATGTTGATTAAAAATGCCATCGTGCTCATCGACGAGATCAATGCCCAGCTGGCCTCGGGAGCCGGCCCGATGGAGGCCATTCTCGCCTCGGGAACGAGTAGATTGCGTCCCGTTGCTATGGCGGCTTCCACCACAGCTCTGGGTATGCTGCCCTTGTTCTTCGATGCTTTCTTTGTCTCCATGGCGGTGACCATCGTCTTCGGTCTAGTCTGTGCAACGGTGTTGACGATGATTGTGGTTCCCGTCTTTTATGCAATCGTCTACCGGATCAAATAAAGTTATCTGCCATGTCCACTCTGAGCGAACTTCCTAAAAAAATCGGCCGGCACACCTTGTTGCTGATTTGCTTGCTTGCCACGATGATTGGGCTGCCGTTGCTTGAGCACTTGCCAGCCGGCCGGATACTGCTCAGCATATGGTTTTTGATGACTTCAGCAGTGTTGCTGGCCTCTCTCTCTGGCAGGGGGCGCCAGCATCGTATTCTTTTTGTGGCCGGAGGAATCTTCTTTTTTTTGCTGCTCGCTAACTTAGTGATTCAGGCAATGGGCTGGAGTTCGGCAGGCATTCAAATGATCGCCCTGCCTTACGGCTTGATTTTTCTCTCTTGGGTCACGGGGTTTATTCTTTTTTCCATATTGAAAGCTGAACGGGTCACTGCCGATTTGGTCTTCGGCGCTGTAGCTGCGTATCTGCTCCTTGGTATTTGCTGGGGTGGGCTTTACGCCCTTATTGAGATAACTCATCCAGGATCGTTTTCCTTCGGAGAGGGGGCCAAAGAGTTCTCTTCACTTTTCTATTATAGCTTTGTCACTCTAACGACCCTTGGTTACGGGGACATCTTGCCGCTGAGCAAAATTGCCAGAACAGCGGCTTACCTAGAGGCGGTTACTGGTGTTATGTTTACTGCCATACTCATCGCCGGTCTGGTGGGAAGCGCTCGCATGGGTCGAACGAAGGGCGAAGAGTGAGCCGGCGGCTGGTGCATGATGGGGCTGCATGATTGTTCGCCATATTCTCAAATCGAGTCTGTTAGGCTGGTGGTGAAAAAAAGGATTGCCATCATCCGGAGAAGGCGTAATAATTAAGGTATCTTGATATTTAATTCACAAGATTATTCATTGTTCAATGAATCTGTAATCCTAACTCGCGGAGGAGTATTTGGAGACTCTCGATGCAAAAGCATCAACTGCGGAAACTTGTACTCACGCATTCGTGATCACGGATGGCAGCCGATAAAGTGGGCGGCTGTTGTCTGTAGTAAATTCACCCGCCACTTCACCGTCGTTAACCAACAACCCAATGATCCAACCCAACCACCCCGAGCAAAGTCATTCATCTGAAGAAGCAACAACAACTTCAACTAGTCACAGAAAAATAACAGAGCCTCAGAAAAAGTCCCGCATTCAAGAATTTGGACTCCAGGCCTCATCTAACAAAGTGAAGAACTTTGTTCTCGATACCAATGTGCTGTTACATGACCCAGGGTGTCTCAATCGGTTTAAGGATAATCATATATGCATACCCGTCGATGTGCTCGCGGAGCTCGACAAGTTCAAGGGTGAGCAAAGTGAGCGTGGCGCTAATGCCCGCCAAGTGCACCGGAGGCTAACGGAGCTATTTTCCTCAGGTGACATGGTGACCTCTGGAGTGCCTACTGAGGGAGGGGGTACGATCAGGTTGGTGATTTATGATCCGGATTTCTGCGAAGAAAATTCTAAAGAACTCGGCCAGTTTCTCCGCGTTTTCCCTGATCGCGAGCGTGTTGATCATCGCATTTTAGCGGCAACGGTACTGCTAATGGAGCACAATGACGCTCCTGTAGTGCTGGTGACGAAGGACTTGAACATGCAACTCAAGGCGCGTGCGGTGGGTATCGAGTGTCAGGATTATCTGAATGATAAAGTCGATCCTGCTGAGATCAAAAGCTATGATATGCGCTGTGTTGATGTTGACCCTTCGGAGTTACAGCGCTTTGCCAGTTCAGGTGAGCTTGCCTTGGAGCATCCACGCCGGAAGGAGGTTGTGCTCAACCAGTATGTTTTACTCAAGGGGGGTGAAAAGCAGACCATGCCAGCGCGGCTTGATGCGAACGGAACTTTTGTACGTCTTCAGATTCCTGAAGTGCTGCGCATTCCCGATGGACATCACCTTAAGCCTCTGAACCTAGGACAGAAATGCTTGATTGATGCACTGCTCAACCCAGATATTTCCTTGGTGACTTGTTATGGTCAGGCGGGAACTGGCAAAACGCTTGTAGCAGTTGCTGCAGGACTGCACGAAATGTTCAACCGCCGTTATAACGGGCTGACCATTAGCCGGCCAGTGGTTTCTATGGGCGACCAATTAGGTTTTCTTCCCGGCACCTTGGATGAGAAGATGAAGCCGTGGCTGCAGCCCATTTACGATGCGCTAGACCTGCTTATGCAGCCAAGTAGCAATCAGGGCCCACGCCGTAAGCAGCAGAAGAAAGAGAACAATAACGAGCCTGCCAGTAAGCCTTACGATGATCTTATCGAGCGTGGCATCATTGAAATTGAAGCCCTTTGCTATATTCGTGGGCGCTCGATCCCTAATCGTTTCTTCATCCTTGATGAAGCTCAGCAATTGACTCCGCAAGAGGCTAAGACCGTGGTGACACGCATGTCTCGTGGCTCAAAGCTGGTGCTTGTCGGAGATCCTGCTCAGATTGACAATCCGTATGTGGATAGCCGCAGTAACGGGCTCGTATTTACTCGTAACAGGCTCAAGGGTCAGCCATTTACCGCTCATGTTACTTTGCTGCGAGGTGAGCGTAGTCCATTGGCGGAGGCTGGAGCTCAGCTGATGTAAGCATGACGGCTATTGAGATTGAATTTCTAGGAAATACGATACATCTAGAGTAAGTCCCCGGTGACCTATGATGACCTCGATGAATCGATCTATTTTACTGCTGCTCATTGTTTTGCTATCAGGCTGTGTCGGCAATACAGACCGTGCCAGGCCCTGGTTGGGAACTCTGCGCCATGAGCTGGGTTATTTAGGCGCCCGTAATTGGGTGGTTGTGGCTGAGGCGGCTTTTCCCATTCACAGCCGCCGAGGGCTGAGTGTGGTTCAACTTAACGGTGAGATCCCAGATGTAGTGGACGCTGTGGAGCGTGTGATTGAGGAGAAGTCTCACGTTAAGCCGCGTCTCTATGTCGCCACGGAGGCAGCCAGTGTGCCCTACGATTATGCTCCTGGCATTAAAAACTACCGCGAGCAGCTTGAGGAGGCTTTGCATGGCCGAGAGACAGTCCAGCTTGATCATACGATGTTATTGCGTATGCTTAACGATGCCAGTAAGACCTACCGGGTGCTTGTCATCAAGACGCGCAGCGCCCTTCCATACACATCCGTGTTCATGGAGTTGGGAAGCGGCTACTGGGATGCTGAGTCTGAATCCGCACTCAGAGAAGTCATCGACAACGAAAACCTCCGATAGTCAATCATCACACCATCATGGCAGCACCTAAAAAAATAGACGACGAGCTCATGCGTGAGCGGGAAGAGGCATGGGTAGGTGATGCGGTGTTGGCCTTGTTCGTGCGTCGCTTGATTCTTAAGGAGCAAGGAAAGATGGATGGTGAGATGTTCATTCGTTGCACCTCGAACGATTTTCTTCGCAATATAGGTAATCCGACCTCTGTAGAGGCGCTGATAGGGCGGATCTATGAAGGCGAGGGGCTTGAGGCTGCTTTTGATTGGATGGAATTCCAATTGTTGCCTGTGTTTCGTGAGCAGGAGAAAAATTACCGTAATCGAGAGGCTCAGAAGCCATTGAAGCGGCAAAAGAAACAGCGCTAATTCTTCCAATGTAGTCATGAACGTTTCCCCATACTTTTTGTTGACCGTGGGAGGTTTCTTGCTGCTAGGCTTGCTGGCATCTACGATAGCCCAAAAGACAATACTGCCTCGGGTAACGATTCTGTTGCTCCTAGGTGTGGCTATCGGTAAAGATGGCTTGGGTGTGGTGCCGGCCTCGTTTGCAGACTATTTTCATGTCGTTGCTGACATCACCCTGGTGATGATCGGTTTTTTGATCGGCGGTAAGTTAACCTTGAAGAGTGTAAGGGGTAGCGGTTTATCCGTATTATGGATATCGCTGGTTGCTGCAGTGGTGACCGTTCTTGTCGTTGGTTTGAGCTTGAGTGTATGTGGCTTTGCCTTCGAGCTTGCTCTCATGCTTGGCTGTATTGCAGCAGCCACTGCTCCGGCGGCTGTTTATGATGTGGTGGCCCAGTTTCAGCCTCAGGGTAAGTTTGCCAAAAGGCTGTTATCGATTGTCGCCCTTGACGATATCTGGGGCTTGGTTCTCTTTGGGCTTGGCCTGGCCTATTTAAAGTCCTCTGCTGGAGGCACTGGTGGCGGCATGGTTTTGCTCAATGTGTTGCGAGATCTGGGCGGGGCACTTGTCTTAGGCTTGCTGATTGGCTTGCCCGCGGCTCATCTCACTGGGCGTGCGAAAAAGGGGCAGCCGATGCTCAGCGAGGCGCTGGGCTTGGTGCTGGTCTGTGGCGGCATGGCACTCTTGTTTGGAGTTTCCCACCTGATTGCCGCAATGACGATGGGCTGTGTGATCGTCAATAGGGCGAAGCATCATAAGTATCCGTTCCATGCGCTGGAGGGGGTAGAGTCGATTTTTTTGGTGATCTTTTTTGTCTTAGCTGGAGTATCCCTCGATCTTGAGGCACTCAAAGGTGTTGGGCTATTGGCGAGTTCCTATGTCTTGGCGCGTATTTTTGGTAAATGCCTCGGAGGTTGGTTAGGTGGGCAGGTTGCGGGTGTTGATGCCAAGACAAAGCGGTGGATTGGGCCTGCCATGTTACCACAGGCGGGAGTGGCTATTGGCATGGCCTTAGTGGCTTGTGCAGAGCTGCCAGATTATGAACAGGTGATGCTACCGATCGTGATAAGCTCCACGGTGATCTTTGAGATCGTGGGACCCATTGTTACCAAGTTTGCCATCCGGCGTGTCGATGAGCAGCCTTAAAACAAGGCAAGTTGTATGCTTAGCTTGCCAGTGAGCGGATGAAGCTCTCAAAGTAATCGACACCAGCTTCCAAGTCGGAAATACGGATAAACTCATCCTTGGTGTGGGCCTGATTGATCGATCCCGGGCCGATACATATGGAGGGGATGCCGGCGGCGTTGAGATGTGCGGCATCTGAGAACCATGGTGCGCTCACGGCTTTTGATGCTGGGTTGGCGGCTTGCATACGCTGTATCCATGGGTTGTCATTGGCAACCTCCATGGGCGGGTTTTCATGGGGATTGATGACCTGAAGGGGTAGTTGTTGCTCGTTGATGACTTTTTCTACCAGTGCCAGAGCACCTGCATCATGATAAAGGGCTGGGGTGGTCCTGATGTCAATCTGAGCGGATGCGGAGTCAGGTACGATGTTGGGTTGTTTGCCGCCAGTGATAGTGCCGATATTGAGTGTTGAGTGGCTAAGCGTTGGGTGAGTGTAGCTGGCGAGTTGACTGGTGATGACTTGGTCAAACTTGTCGAGGGCGCGGGCAATTTTGAGAATCGCGTTGTCGCCCGCCTCAGGTTGGGAGGCGTGCGCAGCCTTTCCCGTGGCTTTCAGTGTCGCCCAAAGAGAGCCCTTGGTGACATTGACAATGTCAAGAGAGGTGGGCTCGCCGGCGAGGCCGAACTGGTATTGCGCTGCGTGCTTTTCACCAAAGTGTTTAGAGCCATGCTGGGAGGCCTCTTCGCCCATGAAGCCGACAAAATCGACAGCGACCGGTAGGCTAGGAAGAATGTCAGCACAGTTCGCCAGCGCCTGTAGCATCGCCGCCATGGGGCCTTTGGTGTCGGAAGCGCCACGTCCCAAAATACGCCCGTCATCGGTGATCGTGCCGAAGGTGTCCATATCCATACCCGCGACACTTACCGTATCCAAATGCGGGCAGAGCAGGATGCGAGGCCGGCTGTCTTTTGCTGATGTTGCAGAGGGGCAGCGGCCGATTACATTAGGTCTGTTTGGCAGCACTTCTTCTTGGGTGACCGTGAAGTTGATGTCCTTCAAGTAATCCTGGACGAAATTGGCCATGGCGGCCTCACCCTCGCCATCTGGGCTACAGTCGGGATTAACACTTGGAATGCGGATCAGTTTTTGGAGCAGTTTGACAACGTTACTTGGCATAAGGCGGTGATAACTACAAAACAGGTGGAATACCCGCAAAAAATGTCTGTGGAGATAGAGGCTTTCCGTCTAAACTAAACGCGTGCACCAAGATATTGAAAAGGTATTGATTGATGAGCAGGTGATCCAAAAGAGATTGGTAGCCTTGGCTGAGAAAGTAAGCACTGATTTTGAGGGCAAGCCGATGGTGGTTGTGGCTCTGCTGAAGGGGGCAATTCTGTTTATGGCAGATTTATTACGTAAGGTTCCTTTGCCGATGGAAATCGAGTGTGTCAATGTTGCCAGCTACCACGGCGGAACGACCAGTAGCGGAGAGGTGACATTCCTCGATCGGTCCCTACCGGATGTTAAGGGCAAAGTCGTCTTGCTCCTCGATGATATTCTCGACACGGGTAGGACCTTGGATGCTGTGAAAACAAAGCTCAATGAGCTGGGGGCGGCCGAGGTGAAAACTTGCGTGCTTTTAGCCAAGGATATTGACCGAGCTGTATTCAAGGAAGCTGACTACACCGGCTTTGTCATCGGGGATGAGTTCGTAGTGGGTTATGGTCTGGACTACCAAGGGCGTTATCGTAACCTACCTTATGTTGGTATTCTCAAGGAGAACGCCATCTAACGTGAAATCAGAAAGCGTGGCCGGTTAAGGTTCGGTAAGATTTCTCAATCTATCGTGATGATGAATATTTTGTTAGCACCTGATAAGTTCAAGGAGACGTTCTCTGCCGAGAAGGTTTGTGAGCTTGTGACCCGTGGTCTTCGGCAGGTATTGTCAGTATCAGAGGCGGAAATTGTATCCTGTCCCATTGCTGATGGTGGTGACGGTTTTGTGGAGGTGCTTATGGCACAGCTGGGTGGTGAGTGGGTGGAGTGTGAGGCACATGATGCGATGGGGCGTCCACTACTTGCGCGTTACGCGCTGTGTGGTGACACAGCGGTGATGGAAATGTCGGAGGCCTCAGGAATACGTCATATCCCCAAAGAAATGCGTGATATTTGGCGCGCGAACACTCAGGGAACAGGAGAGATGATGCGGCATGCCATTGAACGCCATGGCGTCCAACGTATCATCATGGGGATCGGTGGCAGTGTGAGTAATGACGCTGGCTGTGGTATGGCTGCGGCTCTGGGTGTTAGATTTCTTGATGAATCTGGGGTAATGCTTGATCCGGTGCCGGGTCAGCTGACACGGTGCGCTTTCGTAAACGATTCAGAGCAAATTTCTTTGCCTGAGGTTATTGTCGCCTGTGATGTTGATAACCCTCTGCTAGGAGATTGCGGGGCCGTGCGTGTGTATGCCCCTCAGAAAGGCGCAGGTGAAGCTGATTTGGCGAAGCTGGAGTCCATGCTCGGGGCTATCGTTACGCTCACCCATGGTGATCAAGCAGCGCTTGAAGCCGGTGCAGGAGCTGCCGGTGGGCTGGGCTTTGGTCTATTGCACTTTTGTGGTGCGCGTCTGCTGTCTGGCTTTGATCTGGTTGCCGAGGAAACAGGGCTACTGAAAAAAATGACTCGCTGTGATCTGGTCATTACCGGTGAGGGAAAACTGGATGCTCAGACTTTACATGGCAAAGGGCCAGCAGGGGTCGCGCGATTGGCCCATGAGGCAGGCAAGCAGGTAGCCGTCATTGCTGGTTTTGTGGAGCTCGAAGAAAATGACCCAGGCGCTCTATTCGACCACATTTACGAGCTGCATGACGGATCGCGTCCTATGGAGGAAACGATCCGCTGCGGTGAAGCCTTGCTGATAGAAAAATCGGCACAGTTAGCCAGAGAGTTAGCCTCTGGTCTATAGAGAAGCCCGATATTACGTGAGGCTAAGGATAGATGAATACGAATTACTCGGAATCATCCTCAGTCATCTTTCTCAGCTCGTACCCTGAGTAAAAGGGTTCCACGTCCTGCTGTAGTTTTTCTCGGGTAAGCTCACCGTCTTTGACAGAAAACTCATACAGGTTGTATGCGCCTTCGAGGTAGCTGAAGCTGGTGGTGTCATCCTCGTAGAGCTGACAGGTGCGAACCTTGGTGCCGTAGTGGCGGATCTCAATAGCTGCTCCCTGCATGTCCCTGGTGCGGTTCACGGGGTCTTTAAGCATTGGGATGAGTGAGCCTTCCTTGACGAAGAGTGGTGGCATGTCATTGGTTTGCTCTGCGGTGACGATGATTGTTGTGCCATTACCCGCTAGCTTGCCGGTGTAGAAGTTATACCAATTTCCAGCGGGGAGATTCACCTTGCGCTCTGTCTGCGTGTTGATGAAGGGGGCGACGAGGATGTCGGGACCAAACATATAGAGGGTATTGTCCTCGGTAATCTTCTGGTGGAAGCCATCTCCGTAGGGGTCTTCTTCACTATCGAGTTTGCGCGTTTGTGACTTGGTCTGGGCTTCCGCCTCACCAGTTTCAAGCAGCATCGAGCGAACCGGGGGGATGCCTTCCTGGTTGTAGCGTGCAAAGGCGGTGTAGAGGTAGGGTAAGAGCTGCATGCGAAGCTGGATGGTGCGGCGGATAGCATCGGTGGAGTCTTCGTAAGTCCATGGCTTCGTCTCACTAGCCCAAGCATTGAGCATCGCCATTGGCGATAAACAGGTGGTGTGCATGCGGTTAATCCACTCGCGACTGTTTTTGGCGCTGCGAATTTCAGGACACCATAGAATACCACTAAGACTGGCAGCCGAGATGCCTGTGACATACTGATCATGTCCGTAGGAATCTGAGTAAATGACAAAGGGGTAATTGGATGCGGCTCCATTGCTGGCACGAACCTTGGAATAGGTGCGCCTGTTGTTTTTCTGGTAGAGCTCTTTGTAGATCATGCGTTGCAGTTGCATGCCGTAGGTTTGGCGCATGACCTCTGCAGGCGTGCCAGAGGGGAAGGTGGCATGGTCTGGCCACAGCCAAAAGTCATAGCCATCACATTCATCAATCTTGTAGCCAGATATGCCGATATCAAAGTGGTCGGTTTTGTGTTGGTCGAGCAATACCTTGCGTGCTTCGGGAAGCATGTAGTCCGGGGCGATACCGAGCCAGACGGTGTGTGAGCCGGAAAGTGGATACATATCCTCATAGATACGGGCGTGTTTGGAGATGTAGGGGTTCACCCAGAGGTTGAGGCGGATGCCGTCATCAAGAAGCTTTTGCGTGAAAGCTGCGGGATCGGGGAAACGCTTTTTCTGCCACTCGAAGGTGCAGGGGTAGGATTTGGACTGCCAACCCGGTTCAAGACCAATGACATCAAGTGGCATATTGTGGTCTTTAAAATCTGCGATTTCCTGTTCCGTTTCAGCGGCACTGAACTTAGCTGGGGTGCGGTGCCAGAAACCAAGTCCCCAGAGTGGCGGCATGGCCCCACCACCAGAGTAGAGATTATAGCGAGCGACGATGTCCTGAAGGTTTGTGCCGGTGAAGCCGACAAGCTCAATGCCATCTCCCTGGATGTATGCTTCCACTGCATCACTGGGTGGAACTGCGAGCCAAGGGCCGGCTTGCTTTTCGTCAGCAGGAGGGTTGCGGTCGACTTCTTTGGGCAGACTTAGAGAATCCTTGCGATTACAGACTTGGTTGTAAATTTTCAGATAGGCTGCGGTATTGAAGAATACTCCGTAGCCCTTGCTGGAGATGAAAAAAGGCACTGGAGCATGGGTTGAACCACCGTCTTTGCTGTAGTGATCTACTTTGAGTTCAATGACCTTGCCGCTGCGCATGGTTTTATCAAACTGCAGACCGTAGCCGTAGATTTTTTCATCAGGTTCAGTGGGGATATACACCATGATCTTGTGATCAGGGTTGATGCGGTAGCGGGCGTTTTCGAGTGCCTTGGTCAGCGGCACATCGGGCAATGAATTCAGAGCTTTCAGTTTGGGTGGAGCACCGGCGAGGTCGCTGTAGCGGTAGAGCTTATCTGTTTCGCCGAGGCTCGCCACATAGACTCCGTTAGCGAGTTTTTTCCAGTCATTGATGGGCTTGAGATCTGAGATGTCGCCATCGGGTGCTGCACAGAGTGACGTAGCGGCAATGGCGGCCGATAATAGGGAGGAGATAAAAGGAAATTGCATAGCTGTTTTTGATGTTGTGTGGTTCGTTGAGCTTTTGAGGGGAAGTTCGGCATGCAGGGTCATCATCAAGGTGTGAGATGCTGCCGTTCGATGACGACTATACTCAGACGAAAGTCCATGTCTTCCATAAAATGGGACAGAGGAATACAAAAAAACCGCCATGTGTTGGCGGTGAATTAATTGCACTAGCTTGTGTGCGCTAGGTTATAAAGTGGCGGCTCCACCCGGGTTCGAACCAGGGACACAAGGATTTTCAATCCTCTGCTCTACCAACTGAGCTATGGAGCCTCACCTTAAATGCAGCAAAGCTGCTGAGGGTGCGGGAGGGGTTTAGTTCCCGACGGCCGGATTGACAATAGAAAAATAGAGGGAAAATGAAGATGGTTGTCTAATGGACTCTTTTCTCATGAAGATGTTTAAGGGTACATATAAAAAGACACTCCGGTGTGGAGTGTCTTTTGATAAAATAATTAAGCAGTAGAAACTAATTTTAGAAGCTGCTTTCGCGAGGAGAACGCTTATGCGCCTTCCTCTTCAGTAGGTTTGACCCTTTGGAAACGCCAGCGAATGGCGTGGCGCTTGACAGCCGTGCGCTCTTTGCGCTTTTTGCGCTGGGTCACGGTCTCAAATGCACGACGACGGCGCATTTCTTCAAGAATACCTTCGGAGTCGAGCATGGACTTGAGACGCTTCAGGGCGCGATCAACGGGCTCACCTTTTTGGATTTCGATACCTCTCATAAATTGGATTGGATAGTGTTATTAGCCGGTTTTAAACCGATGTTGGAGCTGTTATTCAGTGGTTCTTGCGCTTAACCGCAAGAGTTACACCGGCTGCAGGGAGGCGGAAGCTAGGGGTCAGCAGGTCGGTGGTCAAGCTGAAAGAGGTGAAAAATCCCTTAAAATTCCTGAATATTGGGGTCATAGGCACAGTGGCCTTCTTTACTTGCCTCCTGGGACAAGTTTTTTAATGCTTTCGTAGATCGGGCGTCCCGTAATGCGACGGTTGAAGAGGTAGATGGCGACCAACGCAAAAATAATATTAGTAGCCCAGGCGGCAAGGATGGGGGGCATATGGCCAGCCTCACCAAAGGTAAGGAAAAAACTCGATGAGAAAAGCATGCCGGCAGAGAGGAATAGGGCGATGGAGACCCCTCCACCGAGTCCACGTCTACTGAAGACAATACCGAGCGGTGCTGCTAGTAGGATGGTGATCAGGCAGATAATGGGCTGAGCAATGCGGTAATGCCACTGCGTGAGGTAGGGGAGGCGATTTGCCCATTGCACGCCTTCGTGGGCCTTAAGCCAGCTGTTGAGCTCGGGTATGCCAAGGTGGCTCTGGTCGAGCCCGGGCTTGACGATTTGCCATGGGGTCTCTTGCCAGTCTCGGGTAATGCTTTTTGGGGTGTCGATTTTGACGGGCACGGGTACCGCCTGTAGGTCGATGAGTTGAAGATTTGAGAAGGTCCAATGTTTATGTTCTCGTGACCATTCGGCTTTTTTCGCTTCGAGCTTGGTGGTGGGGTGGTTGCCTTCATTGAAGGAGTGAATGGTAACATTGCGCAGGACTCCCGTTTCTTCAAACTGGTAAGGAAATGATCCGACGAGCCAGACTCGCCTGGACTTGCTGTCTCGATAGAGCACAGAGCGGGCACGGTCGGCTTCACCATCTTTAGCAATATCAATGACAAGGTCCTTGTTACCCTCTGCCCATGGACCCCAGTGATAGTTGAAAACAAGACATATCGTAGAGCTGAAAATACCCGTAAGTAGCAGAGGCATAACAATTCTGAATACACCACGCCCTGTTTGGATCATCGCGACAATTTCCTGATGCCGTGACATTTTTCCCAGGCAGTAGAGCAGGGAGAGCAAGAGCACATAGGGGAGGATAAAAACGAACATGGCTGGAATGAAAATGCCATAATAGCTGATAATCACATCGAGGGTGTTACGGGCTTCATTGAAGTCCGACATGTTACTTTGTAGATCGGTGAGGATCATGACCGCAAGCAAGGCTCCCATACATAAGGCAAAGGAAGTAAGAAACTGCCTTGCCATGTAACGGTCTAAGCTTCCGGAGAAACGGTATATCCAGGCTGCGATGGCAGGGAGCAGGCAAAGTAGGCCAAGAAGGTAAGGGCGGGCTCGATGCCCAGCTATATCAGTATCGGGAAATCCTAGGATGTGCTCGTCGACGGTATGCATCTCCTTGGGGATGACATAGATGCAAGCAATGATGCCTAACAATGAAATGGCAATGGGCCATAGATATTGCTTGAGTGTGGCGTTGCCTGACATGCAGGGATGATGCAGAAGCTCAAGCGATCAGGCAAGAAGTAACCTTATGGGAAAAAGAATACCAAAGAAAGATATGGGAGCGCCTTGCGGGCTGGTCTGTGCCATGGTATCGATTAACAAGCTTGAGGTTTTTCGAGCTAGAGCGAACTAAGAGCGAACTATTTTTTTCATGGGAATATCTGATCGAGCATACCAGCAATTACCTCCGCATCAAACCTTTGATGGGGGACCAAGGCGGTCATCACGGCTGGATGGTAGCCCGGTGGTAAAGTGGTTGCTAATCATCAATGTGGCGGTGTGGCTGCTCGACATGCTGACTAATTCAGCACCTCAAATGCAGCGCTCTTTTTTATGGAGTTGGGGACACTTCAGCATAGGGCTCGCGGTGGAGCAATTTCAGTTATGGCGGTTTTTAAGTTTCCAGTTTCTGCATGCCAATGGCCATCATCTGTTGGTGAACATGCTTGGGCTCTTCTTTTTTGGTCACTTTGCGGAGCGCTGGTGGGGCAGTCGAAAGTTCCTTTTTTTCTATTTGGCGACGGGTGTGGCAGGTGCATTGTTTTATGTAGTGCTGTTTTACGCAGGGGTGTTCGGTTCTGCTCCGATACCGATTGGGGGAGGCCAAACAGTACCTGCAACCTATATACCGATGGTGGGCGCTTCCGCCGGCATTTTTGGCATCTTGGCCTGCATTGCCGTGATTGCACCGAATTTGCGAGTGTTGTTGTTTTTTATCGTGCCGATGAGCATGCGTAATTTTGCTGTGTTAGCACTGGGCATCAGTGTAGTTGTCATTTTGTTTAATTTGAATAATGCGGGCGGTGAAGCGGGGCATCTGGGCGGGGCAATTCTAGGTTTCATCCTGATGAAAAACCCATGGTTGCTCTCTTTCATTTCCGATGAGGCAATGCTTTCAAGGCACCGCCCAGTGGTGGACGCAACCATCATTCGTGAGAAAAAGCTGCGACCACGGATTAACATTAATATGGACGATTCCGAGGTTGACCGCATTCTCGATAAGGTGAGTCGTGAGGGTTTACAAAGCCTCACTGAACAAGAACGTGATGTTCTTAAGCGAGTGGCAGAGCAGTAAATGAGAAGCCTCGTAATCCATACATAATATTGAAAAAATGACTGATGCTGAAATGATTGAATGCTCAGAGCAAGGAAAGCAGATGGTGCGCCTGCGTGCCATCATGCACCGCTTACGTGCACCAGGTGGCTGCCCTTGGGATGCGGAACAGACCCATGAGAGTTTGTTGTCCAATCTTATTGAGGAAACCTATGAGACGGTGGACACCATTAAGCGTGGTGATTGGAATCACCTCAAAGAGGAATTAGGTGACTTGCTCTTACAGGTGGTGTTCCACAGTGAGCTTGCCGAGGAGGCTGGGCGTTATGATTTTGATGATGTTGCCAGGGGCGTCTCCGATAAGCTCGTTAGGAGACATCCGCACGTTTATGGGGAGAGCGATGTGCAGGATACGGACGGCGTGCTCAGTCAGTGGGATGCCATAAAGAGGCAGGAGAAGGGAGCTGAGCAAGAGCCTTACTTGCATGATATTGGCAAAGGTTTGCCTTCAATGTTACGTGCAGCAAAACTGCAGAAGAAGGCTTCCAAAGTTGGATTCGACTGGCCAGATGATCAGGGGGTGATGGATAAGATTCAAGAGGAGTTCGGCGAAGTGGATGCCGAGTTAGAGGCATTAGCAGAAGACAAAAAATCCGGCAAAGACAAGCTGGGGGAGGAGATCGGTGACTTGCTATTCTCCGTGATCAATCTAGCACGCAGGCACGAATTGGATCCTGAGATATTGCTGGAGTCGACCAATGTTAAGTTTGAAAATCGCTTTGCAGTAATGGACGAAGCGCTGCAGAAAAGCGGCAAAGATCTAACCAGTGCAAGTCTCTGCGACATGGAAGTCGAGTGGCAGGCTGCCAAAAAATAGAGCGGGGTCTGCAGATAGCCCTACGCTGAGTGTTTCAGCTAGATTTGCTGGAGCCTATGAATATTACTCAGGCCTGAGCTTTCTCTCCAGTTGCTTGGGAGAAATACCGAAGAACTTTTTAACGTCGGTGCAAAAATGGCTGTAATAGAGATAGCCAAGTTTTTCACTAATGTCATGAAGGTTAGTTCCTTCACTGATCATGCGTTTTGCAAGCAAGGCGCGGTGATTACAAAAAAGATCTTTGGGCTTCAGACCCACTGCAGACTCAACGTGACGTTGTAACTGAATCACTGTGAAGCCAAGTATCTCAGCTACCCTCTTGACGTTGAAGTTGTTTTGTTCTGCGAGCTGGAGAAGATTGACACCCGACTTGTCTAAAATTCTTGCACCTTGCCGGTGAAATGGTGTTGGTGTTGCTGGTCTGCTCATGACTTATGTGAAGTTGTTACGGAAAAAGCGCTTAACTTACAAGAAATATTAGCTGAAAAATGTAACATCTGCACTGTTTTTTTGTGATTATCTCAAATTTTCTTTAAAAACAAGAGCGCTGCCCCTATAAAAAAGAACTTAAGTGCTCACGTTACCACCCAATGAGGGGGGGCTTTTGTGATTAAAGGGGGCCATACTACCATTTGATTTTTATTTGTAATATACATGTCAGAGACCAGTTCAATCCCCAGTGCGAATAGCATCAAGTGCGAGAACAGCCAAGGGCATGCTCTGAGAGCGAACATACTTAGTATGCGTCGCTACACGATTTCATTTGAGATCTACAATCCGTTTTGTAGTTTGCAGCTCTCTGAAGTTCTCAGGAATTTCTGCATTAAAATGAATGGGCAGCTCGTCTATATGGGGGAGGCTGTTGTATCCAGTATCGTCAATACTGGTGCAGTCTTGGTATGCGAGGCGACATTGGGAAATGGTTGGAGAGAAGTTGATTTCCTGGCCAGTGCTCAGCACGGAGGACTTGTCTCCCAGTTTGATGAATTCGTCGATGATTGGAAAAGAGCGCACCACGTCTCTGCTGATTTTAAACTGAATGTCGCTGACATGCAGAATATGATGATTGGACTAAAGCGGTGGCTTGAGAAGATTGATTTGGGTATTCAAGCGATGGATACCACCGATAAAAATGCGGTCGAACGTCGGGTTATTCATGAGATTGAAGGGCGGATGATGGAGGAGCTTAATCCTCAAATGGCAAACTTCGAGGCATCAACTCGCAATGTTCATTTGATAGATCAGCCCGCCCACAAGCTTTATGTGAGACGTCAAATGCACCCGCTGATGCTTTGTTCGCCCTTTGCTTACCGGGCCTATACAAAGCCGCTCGGATATGCTGGTGACTATGAGGTCGTCAACATGATGATGCGCGATCCCTATGAAGGGGACTCATTGTTTGCCAAGGTGATCAATAGAGTGTTTTTGAGTTTCGAACCCGTGCTAGCACATAGGAATCGTATCGACTATCTCTACGAGACCATTAAATCGGAGGCAACAAGAGTTGTCGGTGAGGGCCGCAGGCTAAAAGTGCTCAACCTTGGCTGTGGATCTGCGCATGAGGTGCAGCGTTTTTTTCAAAATGAGGAGATTAGTGACCATTGTGATTTCACCTTATTGGATTTCAACAAAGAAACGACAGACTACGCAGATAATATCCTTTCTGATATCAAAAATAAAAATGGCAGAAGTGGTCAGATTAAAGTAATGCAACGCTCGGTGCATCAACTCCTTAAGCAGGCAAACCGTGGTGATGTTGACATGGAATGGGAATCATATGATTTGGTGTATTGTGCCGGCCTGTTTGATTATCTCTCCCAAAAAGTATGTCAAAAACTAGTAGAGCTTTTCGCCAAGTTGTTGCGCCCGCAGGGGCTCGTTATCGTTACCAATGTGGCATCCACCAATCCGTGCATAGGCTGGATGGAGTATGTCGTGGAGTGGAATCTGGTTTACCGCAGCGACTGGGAAATGCTCGACTTGATTCCTTTGGATGGCACTGTTATGAAAACAGACCTCAAGAGGGACGCTACCGGCGTGAATTTATTTCTAGAGATTCGCAAAGTGTCCATGAATCCATTTATCAGCCCCTGAGCTTCATCAAACCAACATCATAATGAATGAATCTGATCATACAATAAGGGAGCTTTTTAAGATTTCAGAGGAGCGCGAAAGAAAAGTCAACTGCCAGCAGGCGGCTATTTTTGGCGCCATATTCATGATGGTTGGAGTGTGCTTGGACATGGTGGTCTATCCAGAGCTGCTGCAACAACTGCTTGTTAACCGTGTGGTCACGACTGCTCTATTGCTGACTTTTGCTGTTTTGTGTGGGTTCATTAAAAATAACGCACTCATGAGGTTGGTAGCTCATATGATTGCGATGATACCCATTGTGTCTATCGCCCTCATGATCTTTCAAACCGATGGAGTAGAGTCCCACTATTATGGAGGTTTAAATTTAGTGCTGGTGGGGGCGACGTTGCTGCTGCGCTGGAACACTTTTGATAGTGCCGTCAATGTCTTGTTATGCCTCTTAATGTATACAGTGGCGGTTTATAGGCAC
>TARA_B110000285_G_C15143049_1_pt1 | contig 20257 bp, 16 predicted proteins | sample TARA_B110000285 | Tara Oceans TARA_B110000285 (sample SAMEA4397756) | marine metagenome | biome: Polar Biome; feature: [SRF] surface water layer (ENVO:00010504); material: water (ENVO:00002006), including particulate matter (ENVO:01000060) such as... | depth 5 m
GGAAGGTTAAAATAATGAATATTGGCTGTTTCTTTTTTAGAATAAACTCCTGAAAATCTTTCATTAGAAATTAGTAATGTATCCAATACCCTCGAGCTGTTATTTTCAAGCGTATAAACCATAAGGGTCGTGTTATCGTCAAATCCAGTGGCAACTCCCGATATAGTGTAGGAATTGTTGTCGTTGTTACATGATATTAGAATAGTTGTTAGTGCTAAAGCGAAAAAACGTTTCATGAGTGTGTTTTTGTTTAGGACAAAACTAACTAGATTTTAGTCTGAAAAAAAATCCAGTTTTAAAATTGTGTCTAATTATTTCCGTTTTAACGAACCTAAAGTATACTTTGACCTATCGAAACAGCTTTTGAATACGTATTTGAAAGCATTTAAACACAAGCTACTTAAGAGTGAACCGGGCTATGTGTTGATTGACTCTTCAGTAAAAAGACCTTTCAATAGCATGTAATTTCCTTGCTTACTATTTTTTTTAGTTCTTATAATAAGCTATTAGGTCAAAATAAAACCAACCTTGAAGGGTTATTAGGATTGATGTTTACGAACAATTCTAAAAATATAATATGTGATTTATTTTTACTAAAATATAAAAGATTAGCTATATTTGAAAATTGATTATCTTTTGTATATTAAAAATAAATTATTACCATATATTGTCATTCATATGTATCAAATAAAAAGTGCCTTTAGTAATAAATACCTTTTTTTTCTAAGCTTAATCTTCACCCTTTTTTTATCCGTTTCAATGTCCTCGCAGTCCTTGCCAGGAGATTTAAGTAGTTTAAGTGATGATGAGGTTTATGGCTATTGGCAGCGAGCAAAACAACAGGGTTACTCGCTTGCCCAGATTAAGACGATCGCAAAAGCAAGAGGTGTGTCTCCGGCTAAGATTGCTGAAATGGAGTTAAAATTAAGTGGTCTTCAAGGTGAAGACAATGCGAGTGCAGGAGTTCAGATTGATAATGCCTTGGAAATAGTTAAGGATAAAAACAACTCAAAATTATTAAGAGAGAATAAAGACGCGTTTTTTGGGTACGATTTTTTTAACAACAGCAACATTACATTTACGCCAAATGTTAATTTAGCAACACCCGCGAATTATCAGCTTGGTCCTGGAGACGAAATGGTAATTAATGTTTGGGGTGCAGCCGAAAATACTTACAACATGGCCGTTGATAGGGAAGGTGCTATTAGATTTAGTGGCATTGGTCCGGTTTTTTTAAATAGTTTGTCTATAGTTGAGGCAACAAAAAAAATAAAAGGCGCTTTATCAAAGATTTATTCGGGAATAAATGCAGCCGACAGCAGCCCTTACAAGGTTTTTGTAGGAGTATCTCTTTCAAATGTGAGAACGGTACAAGTGGATATTATTGGGGAGGTAAAAGTTCCCGGAACGTATTCTCTAAATGCCTTATCATCACTGTTAAATGCACTTTATGCATGTGGTGGACCAACACGACAAGGAACTTTTAGAAATATTAAATTAATCAGAAATGGCGTCGATGTGGCCAATTTTGATATTTATAAGTATTTACTTGAAGGATCTCAGGAGGGTAATAAGAGTCTTAAGGATGGAGATGTTATTATAGTGTCTCCTTATATCTCACGTGTAAAAATTTCTGGGGCTGTGAAACGACAAGGTATCTTTGAAATAAAATCGAATGAAAACTTTAGCCATTTGATTGAATTTATGAGTGGATTTACATCCAATGCGCACAAAGAGCTTCTTTTTCTCGAAAGGATTGATGGGGATAGACGAAAAATAAAAGAGATTTTGTTCGATGAGGTATTGAATGAGGATTTAGAAGACGGCGATCAAATTTTTGTTAAAGAAATCATTAATAAATTCGAAAATCGTATCGAAATTGAAGGGGCCTTATATAGGCCAGGCGCTTACGAATTAACAGAAGGACTTACACTAAGTGGACTTATAACAAAGGCCGCTGGATTGAGAGAAGTTGCATTTGTTGATAGAGGATTGCTTTTTAGGACTAAAGATGGCGTAAATAAAAAAGTAACTCCATTCTCTGTGAGTGCTATTATTGATGGTACAAATGATATTGTATTAGAACCGAACGATAGGATTAGAATTTTCAATAAATATAGTCTTAAAGAGTCTAGTTTTTTAACCATTGGCGGGGGTATTAACAACCCTGGTCGATTCAGTTATATGGAAAATATTACTTTAGAAGATTTGATTTTATTAGGAGGAGGGCTTAAACAAGAGGCAAATGCAAGTGTCGTTGATGTATATCGAAGAATTAATGATGATGAATTTGAGACCTTATCAGAAACCTTCAAAGTCTCTGCAAATGGGGAATTAAACTTTGAAAATAAGGATGTTTTTGTTCTTGAACCCAATGATCGTGTTTCCGTTCGTTTTTTAAAGGGGTATGGTGAACAGGTAAACGTGTCAATAACTGGAGAAATCAACTATCCTGGTGGGTACACTATGGAACTAAAGGATTTGAAAATTTTCGATTTACTTGATAGATCGGGAGGGGTTTCGCCCTATGCCTTCCTAGAAGGAGCGTCATTAATTAGAGTGAACCCCTATTATAAGGATATTGCGCAATCAACGACTGTAAATACAATCGATGATACAAGTATCTCATCAAACACGAAGGTTAACATGAATAACAGCCGGACATACAGGGTAGCAATAGACCTAAAGGCAATACTAGCCAGTAAAGATTCAAAGCATAATTTGGTTTTAAAAAATGGCGATATTTTAGAAATTCCATCTATTAAGCAGACCGTAAAAATAGAAGGGGATGTCTTAGTTCCTTCATTAATTAGATACGAAAAGGGGTCCACCATTAAAGATTATGTTGATAAATCGGGGGGCTATGGATTTACAGCGAAAAAAGGAAAGACATTTGTTGTCTATGCCAATGGAGATATTGCTTCTACGAAACATTTTCTATTTTTCCGTAGCTATCCCAAAATAGAAACGGGTGCAATCATCTTGGTCCCAACTAAAATTAAAAGGACAGCAAATAGAATGAGTACAGGAGAAGTTATTGCGCTGACCACAAGCTTAGCGACACTTGCATTGCTCGTCCAACAAGTTGTCCGGAATTAGATTGAATCCTGTAAATATGAATAAAGAAAATAATGAAAAATTATTGAATAACACGATGAAAATTGACCTCGTAGATCTTCTAATAACTATTATTGAACGTAAAAGAAAGGTCTACAGATATATGTTAGTCTTCCTCATTATCGGTTTAATCCTTTTGGTTATTACTCCTAAAGAATATACTTCGTCTGCTATAATTTTACCTCAAATAGCTTCGGAAAAAGGACTTAGTAAAAAATACAGCAATATTGCAGCACTCGTGGGTATAAATCTCGGACAGGCTGAGGGGAACAAAATTGTTCCAACATTATATCCAGTCATCGTAGAAGGGGCTCCGTTTCAAAAAGCACTTGTTCAGAGTAAAATTAATATTGAAAAGTTAGAAAACTCAATTACACTTATAGATTATTTACAGAATTATAAAAATAACGGACCACTCGGCTTTATTAAAGAATATACAATCGGATTGCCAGGGAAGATAATCGGTTTCTTTAAAAGCGATGATAGAAGTAGCGTTTATAAGCCTTTAGATAACACATTGTTTCGTTATTCTGAGGAAGAAATTACCTCTATAAATTATTTAAAGGATCACTTGTTTATTTCTTTTGATGAGGATAATGGGTTTATTAATATCACTGCCGTCATGGACGAGCCTGTCTTGGCAGCTCAGCTCGTTAGAAACGCACAAAATCTTTTACAGGTATTTATTATCAATTATAATATTAAGAAGTCGAAAGATGAATTAATGTTTATAGAGGAAAGGTTGGAAGTTGCAAAAAAAGAATATGGTGACAAACGTGCCATTCTTGGTGATTTTAGAGACAGAAATAAGAATAGAATATTGTCTACTGCAAGAAGTAAAGAAGAACAGCTGAAGGCGGAATATGAATTAGCGTATAATATGTACTCAGAATTATCAGGTCAAAAAGAATCCGCTAAATTGCAAGTTGAAAGGGATACGCCCATTTTTACTGAGTTAAAACCGGCATTTGTTGCTTCTGAGCCCTCATCTCCGATAAAATTTAAATATATATTAGGCTCCTTAATCATAGGTATGTTGTTTGGCATTATTGCAATTGTACAAAAACTAATTTTACCAATCATCCTTGCTCCTTTAAAAAAGAATGAAGTTTGATTTTATTTTTGGTTATTGAGACTCAATTTTAAATACTGTAATGTACTTTCCTAATAAAATATTATTTCTACCTTAGAGCATCAATAAAAGCGGCACTTATTTTATCCGACATTTGATTTTTAATAGGTTTGAGGTGTTCAATGGTATATAATGGCGCTCATAATAATTTAAGTAATTCGATCGTAAGAGTTTGTAACTTGTAATGAAGAAAATCAATAAATTGTTAAGAAAAGGGTTGATTTGGAGTACTATAGAAGTAGTAGTAAAGCGTTCTTTCGACTTTTTTGTGAAATTAGTATTGGCTAGAATCCTCTTTCCAGAAGAATTTGGAATCGTAGGAATGGCAATGGTATTTACGAGCTTTATACAAGTGCTTAGCGAAATGGGTGTAGGGTCTGCCTTAATTCAGCGTAAAGAGGAGAACCTCAAGGATATTCATTTTCAAACTGTTTTCTGGACAAGCCTGGTTTGGTCAATTCTTTTGTACTTTAGTATTGTTTTTATTGTAACGCCGGTAGTTGCAAACTTTTATGATGAGCAAGTTCTATTGCAAATAATTCCTATTTTAAGCCTTCCCATATTATTTAGTTCAATAAACATTACTAACAAATCGCAGTTAATGCGGGTCTTGGATTTTAAAAAAATTGCTCTCGTCAATAATACTTCAGCAATAATTGCCGGCTTTGGAGCTTTAATTTTAGCGTTCAATGGCGCGGGTGTATGGGCTTTGGTATTTAACACGGTATTTCCCTTCGTTCTCGCCATGCCCTTGTTTTTTCTAGCAACGCGATGGAGACCTAAACTCGAATGGGACATAGCTGCTTTTAAACAGATATTTGGATTTGGAGTTTTTACTTTTGGAACCACGCTGATTTTAAACCTTACTACAAATATTGATTACTTGATTATTGGTAAGCTTGTGAATGCGTCGGCTCTCGGAGCATACACTTTGGCATTTATGCTCACTGGTTTGGTGAGTTCCCAAGTTGCAAGTATGATTAATAGGGTCATGTTTCCATTCTATAGTTCCATTCAAACAGATATTACAAAAGTAAAAACCTATTACTTAAAAGTGATTGGGTATTACGCGTTGCTCATTTATCCAATCATGCTAGCATTAATTGTGTTAGCAGGTCCGATTCTTTCAATTTTCTTTGGGGATAAATGGGTAGACGCCAAAGTACCGTTACGAATTTTGGCTCTAGCCGTGCTAATAAATGTATTGACAAGTAGTTATAATTTATTATTTAGAAGTATTGGTAGGCCAAAGTTAGAAATGAAAATATTACTTTGTCTTTTTATTTTCGTCATGTTTCCAGCAGTATCTCTTGGAGGCTATTATTATGAGGCAAGAGGAGTGGCTTATGGCATTTTTATTTCTGCCGTAATTAACTTTTTTGTTGTGATGTGCTTATTGTACAGGTATTTTGAAATTACTCTTTGGAGTGTTTTAAAACAAGTTGGACCTGCGGTAATTGCCTTTGTATTGACTTTTTCCCTAATTGTACCAATGTATTTGTATACAAATACGCATCCTTTATTACTTTTAGCACTCTTGTTTTTAGTGTATTTTACGATTTGCACATTTTTTTATAAGTCAGAAATAAAACATTTTTTCAGAATAAAGAAAAATAGATTCGTGGAATAAAGCGGAGTTTCTATAGATTGCGATGCTTGAAATGAAACTATATGCTATTTTTACAATTGAAATAAGATGATTAAAACATAATCCTTACTTTTAGAAGATTATAATCGAAATTTATTTTATGAATAATAAATTAAAATCCTTTCTAAAAAAGGTCATTAATAAGCTAAATAATTTCAGGTTTAGAAATAAGGTTACTATTATTGGAAAAGTCGATTTCGGATATACCAGCAAGGTTTTTCTCAGTAATGGAAGTACAAAGAAAGACATTGTAATTAATAATAGAGGACGCATGTATGCTACCTTGGTTTCCAAATTTGGCGGAAAAATAATTTTTGAGGAAAATGTTAAAGTCGGCTATGGATCTATAATCGCTTGTATAACAACAGTTAAAATTGGTAAAGGAACGGCGATTGCGCACAATGTGACCATTATTGACAATAACAATCATTCTATTCATCCTGAGGACAGGAAAATAATGTACAATTCTCATTGGGATTCACCACTACGAAATTGGAATTACTCTGCATCGGCTCCTATTATAATTGGCGAAAATGTATGGGTGGGAACTGGATCAAGATTACATAAAGGGATTACTATTGGCGATAACGCTATCATAGCCGCTCATGCCATGGTTACAAAAGATGTTCCCTCAAATTGCATTGTGGCAGGAAACCCAGCAAAAGTCGTAAAAGAGAATATTCAAAACGAACCTAGACTAATCCCTGATAATGAATAACCTATTCACTTTTATAATTGGTGTTTATGTACTTATTTGTCCATTTTACCTTTTTGAAAGTGGCGTTCCGCAACCGGCTCATTATGTTGCCGGAATAGCTTTTATAATGATGGCTTTTTCTAAGGACTTCAGAAGTATATTAAAAGATAAGATAGTGTTATACTTGTTTCTTTTTGTACTTCTCACCTTTGTAATAAATCTAGGTTATTATTTCAAATATAATACTGAGGATGGTGGTGTTGAATTTCTATTCCATAGTGCCTATTATATTTTCAATTTTCTTTTCTTTCTTTTATTTCTGAAAACGATACAGCAAAAACCTGCAACATCAAATATGGACACCATTTCCTTATTTTGTGTTATTTCATTAGGAATACAGGTAGTTCTCGCCATTTTGGATGTAGATAAGGTTACACAATACATTGTAACTGGAAGAAGTGTACTCTATTTTAACAATCCAAATCAATTGGCTTATTTTACGCTTCTTATACTCACCCTATTTACCATCTTGCCCAGTAGGTATAGACAGAGTAAATTCATGGTGCTATTCGTTATTTCAGGAGCTGTGCTTTTAGCGATAGTTGCCAGTTCGAGATTGGTTTTAGTTGGTGTAGTGTTATTAGCATTGTTGTTATTGTATCAGTTAGGCATGCAATTGAAATTAAAATATTGGGTCGTTATCTTTCTGATTGGTCTTATTGCCACATCATTTTTATATAAGACAGAGTTTATTCAGAAAAGGATTGACAGAGTAGAAGTTAGAAACCACAGACAAGATACCACAGGTATTTCTGAAGCACAGATTAGAGGATATGATAGAATACGGCTACATCCCAATTTTATCCTTTATGGAGCAGGTGAAGGAAAGTATAATCGGTTTTTATCACATCAGAAAGGAGAGTTGCATTCTGGATTCGGAACTATTTTGTTTTCATATGGTGCCATTGGACTGATGTTGTTTCTGTTCTTCTTCTATAAAATAATGGCGTTTAAATTTCTCTATAATGCCTTGCTTTTAACGCCCATTATCCTTTACAATCTGGCGCATCAAGGATTTAGAAATCCACTTTTTTGGGGAGTATTGGCTGCGGTTTATGTAATAGGTCAGCAAAAGGCTAAAACTCAGACTGAAGTAACTTGAGTGTCTTTTTTTAATTTCTTTCAGAGTTTTTCTTCAAAATTACTGTTTTATCTACAAAGAATTCCAAGACGCGATTTTTTACAAGTAGAAGTTTTTTAAATGGTTTTGTGAGAAAAAAACATGGGTACTCTATTGTGATAATTAATTACAAATTTTAGAAAGAAATTTATGCTTTTATAAATGATTGTATGTCTCGTGTTGTTTTTGCGTTTAAATTGCGAAAGCATTAATAGCCTCGGGTTCTAATGTCATATTCATAGCGGCAACAAGAGGTGAATATAAAAATAGGATAAATATAAAAAACTAGTCTTTTTTTATTTGTTTTTATAATGTAAATTGCAGCGTTTAACAAGCAAAACACACACACTAAAATTCAACAAAGTACGTATGGACAAGTTAACTAATTTATTTGATATAGATCTCAATACGGTAAACACTGCGGATTTCCTTATCGGTTTTTTTCTCATTATTATATTTTCCTTTGCGATTAAGATTATTTACGAAAAATACTCTTTGTCTGTTTCTAACAAAGTTTTGACTTCGTCCCTTTTTCCTTTATTTGGAATGGCAATATTTATTATCGTTATAACAATTAAATCGAGTTTAGTCCTCTCATTAGGTCTTGTAGGAGCTTTGTCAATAATCAGGTTTAGAACGGCGGTGAAAGAACAAGAGCAGATAATTTTCTTGTTAATTCTGACCGCTGTCTCAATATCTATAGCCGCAGGCCAATATATGTTTTCCTTATGTCTGGTTTTGTTTATTTTCTTCTATTCGGCTTACAGGAAAAGAACATACCTGTCCTCATCTATTTCAAACAATGATCAACTTGTTTTGAAATTTGATAGTTTAAACCCAAAAAAACTGGAGGAAATAACGAACTATCTCACAAGCACTGGTACTGAGGTTACGATCCAGAATTATAACATTAAACCAGATTATACCGTATTGGTTCTCAAAATTTCCAACATTGATGTAGGCTTTTTAATCTCGCTTGAAAGTGAGATACAAGAAATGCAGAATACAACATTACTGGATTTACAATTGATAAACTCAATAGATTAATAGTCATGAGACTTGCTTCACAAAAAAAGAAACCCAATTCGAAATTAAGAGTTCTAGTAATTGGTGTAATTTGTTTCATTTTGTTCTTATTTGCCTTTAATTATGGTCAACAATTGCAGAGGTCAATGTTGTATGTAAATGGCGGTTCCATATATAATGACTATTTGGATACCAGTTTTAAATTAAATGAGTTTTTACAACCTGAAAACGGGTCAAAAAGAAAAAACCTAATTGTTACAACGGGTTCTTCAAACTACGTAAGAATTCAAAAAGAGAGAACTGAAAAAACAAAGGCCTTCATTCGAAGTGGATTGATGATTAGAACAAAATCAGAATATTACAGTGCGGATGTAAAATTGGGTAAACAAAAAAGCAAGGCCAAAGTTAGTCTGTTTGGAGGCGCTTCTGATAACTTCAGAGACTCCAATGGATTTCACTTTAGACTCAAACTAGATGGTGGAGAAGGGTTTGGAAAAAAAATGTATAACGTACTAAAGCCAAGATCCAGGGGTTATAACGTTGATATGTTAGCCAATACAGCATATCAAAATTTATTTGATGGCATTGGAATTGACTTGGAGCCCGTGAATGTCATTTTCAATAAATCAAGTTTTGGCATTTACGTCATGGAAGAGTATTTCGACAAATACTTAATGGAATCAAAATCTTTTAGGGAGAGCATTATATTTAAAACCATGCGTAAAGATTCAATTAAGTTTAAACATCTTCCAGATAATGATAATGCCGAGATAGCGAAGAATATTTTATCTGATGTTTTAGAAGATACAGATGGAAGTCAATTTGCTGCATTAATTGATGATGAAAAAATGTTTGGGTATTTGGCATTGATTTTCATATTCAACGATTATCATCCAACGCTTCCTGACAACCTTCACTTTTTTTATAACTCGGTAACCAACAAGCTAGAGCCACTAGTAAGGGAGCTAAATTTAATTGGATATCAGAACACACCAGAAGAGTTTGGAGAACTGTTAGGGCAAATTCGGGACAATCACTTTGTCATCGATGATTGGATTCGATTTATAGGAGAATCTAGGTTCGATACTGGTATTAAGGCTGCTATGTTTAAAATTAAAACCGAAAGCCTTGACCTATTTAATTTTCCGAAATACCTAGATTACAAAAACAAGTTGATTGGGTTCAAAAGTAAGATGGAGGGAAATGAAGAACTGTTTCTAAAAAATTTAGATAAACTAAATTTTTTAACGAATCAAGAAGATACAAGGGTCGCGGTAAACGAAATTACGATTAATAAAGATACCATTTTGAGTGAGGATTTAGTCATTCAAAAAAATGAAAAATTGATCATAAATGAAGGTGTCACGCTTACTTTTGAAAACAATTCTAGCCTGTTTGTTTATGGAGGGTTAGATATTAAAGGAACAGCTAAAAGTTTTGTTACGATGTATGCAGAGGAAGATTCTGTCTCTTCCATCTATATTCACTCTGAAGTTGATATTTTAATTCAGTATACGACATTCAAGAACCTATCTGCATTGGACAGAAAGCTTTGGCAGTTGCCTTCAGCCATTACAGCGTATGAATCAAATATAATTTTTAATCACTGTAATTTTAAATCGAATAGAGCGGGAGATGATATGTTGAATTTATTCAGATGTAAAAATGCTGTAGTGAAGAATTGTACGTTTTTCGAGATTTTAAGTGATGCCATAGATACTGACTTTTCGAATGTTCAAATTGAAAGTTGTAGGTTTGAATCAATTGGAAATGATGCAATAGACGGATCTGGAAGTAAGGTTGCAATTGTTAATTGTTCGTTTTTAAATATTGAGGATAAGGCAATTAGTGCGGGTGAAGAAAGTTATTTTGAGACCTCAAATAACAAAATAGAAAATTCAGAGCTTGGTTTAGTCTGTAAAGATGGATCGACCTTGATTTCTAACAAAGACTTTTTATTAAATAATAATATTGATTTGGTAGTATTCATGAAAAAGAAGTTTTTTAAACAACCTGTTGTACATTTAAAAGAAACGGAAATCCGGTCAAACCTAATCGAAAAAAAAGTCATTGTAACTGGATTGAATATTCCCAAGAACGTAGCTAAAAGAGTCAAAGATAAATTGTATGGCAATGAGTTCGGAAAGTCCTCTAAATAACGATAGTTATAGATTCGAAAGAAAATTCTTCATAAGACGAAATCGTTTGGAGCATTTTTTAGTTGATATGCTCAAAAATGGTTACTCTGAAATTTTCCATAGAAGACAAATCAATAATTTATACCTAGATAACCTCACATTTGATGATGTTATAGACAATGTTGAGGGTTTTTCTAGTAGAGAAAAATCAAGAATTAGATGGTATGGCGGTAATTTTGAAGAATCGAAGAAAGTATTGGAGCAAAAAATTAAGTCTGATGATGTGAATAGAAAGGAGAGTGTTAAGCTTGGATTGCTAAAACTTACGGATTTGGAATCTACAGACAAGCTCTATTCTGAAGTGGTAGATGTTCTAAATAACAAAAAGGAGTACTTACATAAAATTCATTTAAAAAAACCGGCCTTGTTAAATAGATATAGTAGGAATTACTTTATGAGTGCTGACGATGAAATTAGAATTACTTTAGATCAGGACCTATACTATTATTCACCTATTTTTATGACTGAATACCACGACAGGAATATTGTGATTGAATTAAAATCTAATTCGGATATAATCATGCAGAATAATATGTTTCATGATTTAACACTCTCTAAGTATTCCAAATATGTAAAAGGAATATTGTCTACTTCTACATTCCAATCTATCTATTAGTTTACAAACACCACTTTTTAATTGATTTTCTAACTAATTTTCAATATTCTTCTACTTAGTTTACACTTCGCAAAACCAAATTGTTGTCCGGTAGAATTATTCTCATAAAGTATGACAATTCAATAAGAGCATCGTTAGTTGCGAATGCATTCTAGTATGTGCCCATTAGTCTCTTTACAGATTAGAACTCGAACGGATCTTTTCATAGCAGGGATTTACGCGAAATAGCTGTAATACTCGGGCAAGAAGAAGATGTAAAAATGAGTTTTCGACAAGATTTTTAAATGCGATTAGACTCTAACTACTTAAAAGAATTGTTATCTTTGTTAGTTTAGTATTTTTCTTGTCCGTAACCCACTAATTATGGATATTAGAACAAAAAACAGGATAAAAACTTGATTTATGTTACATGAATATTTAATGTTTTAAGTCAATGATTGATCGGTTACTGTTACTAATTAAAAATAAGGAGAACGTTCGTTTGATTGCGAATTTTGCCTCATTATTCTCCATTAAAGGTGTTGATTTCTTAATACCCTTATTCGTGCTTCCCTATCTTGTCAAGACCCTAGGAATTGACGTGTTTGGACTCATATCTTTTTCGATCGCTTTTAACATGTACTTTGGAGCCATAATACATTACGGCTATTCTATTACTGCGGTTAGAGATGTTGCTCGGGTTAGGCATGACAAGGCAATGTTGAGTAAAACTTATAGCGAGTTTTTGGGGGTGTCCATTTCCCTCTTGTTAGTATCTTTTATTGTTTTCACATTATTGGTTTTATTAATTCCAAGTCTAAATCAATATTGGGAGCTCCATCTTTATTCGTTTTTCTTTATTGCAATGCAGTCTTTTTTTCCATCCTGGTTTTTTCAAGGTATAGAGAAAATGAAGTTCATTGCTTATATAAACCTATCTACTAAAATATTGTACTTAGTAAGTCTTTGGATTTTAGTTAAGAGCCCTGATGATTATCTTTTTGTTCCTTTGTTAAATGGTTTTGCAATGGCCACAAGCACTATTGTTTCATTTATTGTGATACATAAATTTCTTAGAGTTAGATTTATAAGGCCAACCATGTCTCAAGCAAAGAATGTCTTAATTAAAGGAAGGCATTCATTTACAGTTCAATTGGCCCCGACACTTTACAATAGCACGGCAATGTTTTTACTAGGATACACAAGCACTAATACCATTGTTGGTATCTATGCTTCTGCAACCAAATTAATTGATGCCTTAAATTCGATAGCGGTCTTATTATCCTCCACTTTTTTACCCTATTTATCAAGGAATATTAAAAAGCATGTTTTTTTTAGTAGAATAATGATTTTGGTAGGTGTTTTACTGTCGGTATTTGCCTTTGTTTTCTCAGACCAATTAATCACTTTTTTCTTTTCTGAAGAAAATTTAATAGTTTCAAAGTACTTTAGATATCTTACTCCGATGGTGTTATTTATATTCATTAGGTTTACATATGGGCCGAATTATTTAATGCTTATTGGCAAGGATGCTATTTACAAAAATGTTGTTCTCTACAGCTGTTTGATATTTTTTTTAATAGCACTATTTTTAGTACCAAAATTTGAAATTTATGGAGCCATTATCATCATGACTGGAACCTCCTTCGTCATGGCCGTGATGACATTTTTTTATTATAGAAAAAATTATAATATTGACAACGTATAATGGAAGGTTTTATCAAAGACATATATAAGAAGAGCCCTGTATGGTTGCAGAATGTAATAATATCTGGCTATGGATATAAAATCCACAAAGAGAGGTATGGTGAGGTATATTTTAATACTTACAATGGGCTAATATCGAAAGATTTTACTGATTTTTCGAAAGAGATTAAAAATCAAGAGATTGAACTAAGTGCTTTTTTAAAACATGTTGTTAGCAATAGCACATTTTACAAAGAGCTCTATTCTGATATAGATATCGAGTCGATTAAAACAGTAAATGATCTTCAGATTCTACCAATCGTAGATAAAGAACTTTTAAGAGAAAACATTGAAAAGGTATACACCATCAACGAAAATGATGGCGTCGTTTCTTATACAGGAGGGACAACAGGTAAATCTTTGAAAGTTATCTTTACAAAAGATGATTTTCAAAAGCGAATGGCTTATTTGGACGCTTTTAAACATCGAATAGGTATCACCGACCCTTTTCATTCTAGAAAAGCCACTTTTAGCGGAAGGGATTTTATTCATTCAGACACCACCAATATTTTCTGGCGCTACAACCGTGCTTACAGGCAAAGGTTGTATTCTACGTTTCACTTGTCAGAACAAAACATGTCTTTTTACGTTGACAATTTAAATACGTTTAAACCTGAAATATTGAATGGTTTTGTTTCTGCAATTTATGAGTTAAGTGAGTTTATTGATAGAAAACAATTACAGCTTGCTTTTATTCCAAAGGCAATTTTTACTACGTCTGAAACCCTTCTGCCTCATCATAGGGAATTGATTGAAAAAGTATTTAAGTCCAAAATATACAATCAGTATGCATCTGCAGAGGGTGCACCCTTTATTACAGAATGTATAAAAGGGAATTTACATTATAATATCGATACGGGTGTGATAGAAACCCTTGACACGGATTATGGCAGTCAAATGATTGTAACTTCTTTTTCAACCAAAGGAACCCCTTTAGTTCGTTATAATATTGGGGATACCATAACGTTTAAAGATGGTGGCTGCAGCTGTGGCTCATCGCATCCACTAGTATTGAAAATTGAAGGCCGAAAAGTAGATTATTTGTATTCAATTGAAAAAGGAAAAATTAGTTTAAGTCATTTGGCCGATGTAATTAAGGGTATTCCTAATAGTATAAAAAAAATGCAATTTGTCCAAAAAAGTAAAGATGTCATAGACATACTTATTGTTGTTGATTCTGCCAGATATAATTCAGAGCATCATGATAGTATATTGAAGGAAATGGAATATAGGTTTGGAAAACAGATGACTGTGAATATTGAGGAGGTTGATGAAATTCCTAGAGAGAAGAGCGGAAAATTCTCATTAATAAAAAATTATTTATAACGAACTTACATATATAAACAATGAAAATCGCACTGCTTGGAGATATCGCTTTTTTTGGAAAGTTTTCAGTTGAAAACAACAAGGACCTAAAAGAGTATTTTAAGGATACGGCTGCATTATTGGCTGGATATGATTTGGTTATAGGTAATCTTGAAACCCCTTTTGTAAATAAAGAAAAACCCTATGGTTATAAGTCTGCATATATCAAGTCAGAGGTCTCAAATGTTGCGCTTTTAAAGTATTTGAATATAGGGATTGTAAATCTTGCCAACAATCATATTTATGATTTCGGTAAATTAAGTTATGAATTAACTAAGAAAGTACTTAAAGAGAATGACATAGATTATTTTGGGGTTGAGGATAAAGAAATGATTTGCGATTTTAAAGAAAATAAAATTTCACTAAATGGATATTGTTGTTATTCGACGAATCCAATGGGTATGCAGCCCCCTCTAAAAAAAGGGATTAATGAGTTAAATTATCCTGCTGTTGCACAAAGACTGAATGATAATTCTGCGAAAGGCCTCTTTAATATATTCAGTTTTCACATTGGTCAGGAACATGTAAACGTTCCAAATTATGATCATATTGAGATGGCGCGCAACTTAGCTGAAGTAGGACCTTATATTTTTTATGGACATCACCCTCATGTAGCACAAGGAATTGAAAAACACAATGGCAGTTTGCTTGCTTATAGTCTTGGAAATTTTTGTTTTGATGATGTTTACACGAGTAAATCGGAAGAACCGCTAATAAAACAAACCCAAAATAATAAAGAATCTTTTGTTCTTGAACTGGAAGTAGAAAACAATAAACTAATAAGCCATAAAGTAATTCCTATTTTTTTAGGCGATACGAAGATGCATATTGGGGAGCAATCCATAGCTGATAAAATAGATGGATATTCGGATAAACTTAGTATTGAAAAAGAAGCGTATATTGAGTCAAGAGAAACCCTTATCAATAGGTATATTGATTCACGAAAGACAATGCGCGATTTAAACTGGTATTTAAAACGCTTGAATTACCGATCCTTTTTTTTACTAAAATCAGCAAAAGATAATTCGAAAAAATATTATGAAAATTTAAAAAGACATGTAAAATAGAGACTTTGACAACTACTGAAAGATATATCGTAATAGCTCTAATTGCAATGCCATTTACATTGCTGAGAGTAGGACCTATTGGTCTAGGAGAGTTAATTTTCATTATATTTTTCCTAACCGAATTGGGTAATCAGCGGTTTAATATTTATTCAAATAACTTTGTTTTTTCGAGGTTTTGGATTGCATTTTTGTCTGTTAGTCTAATTGGTTTTTTATTTAACATAATATTTCTTGATCAGCGCACGGGCACATACCTTGGAATGTTGTTCGACTTTTCTTCTTATGTTGTTATTTTGTTTGCTTGTTATGCATTAGAGAACATGAGAAAAAGAACAGACTGTGATTTTTATAAAATCATAAGAGGTGTTTTTTTTGGGTCTTCAATTGTGTTCATTTTATTGTATTTAATAAGTTTCTTGACAAACAATCTCCTTGGCCTCCCGTTAAAATACTATGGCTTTTTTGTGCCACTGGCCGATAACCTTCACCAGATTTCACTCTTTCTTATACCATTGCCGTTCTTAGGCATTCTAATATTTAAACAGGAGAGAGGTTTCTTTTTAAGGTCATTGATTGTTTTTTTTATAGGAATGATTTTTATAATGGGGTATTCTACTGGATCTTTTAAAGCAATGATTGGTTTCGTATTGGGTATTTTAGTTTATATTTTTCTTTCTTGGGTTTCTACCGTCAATAAAAAAAACCGTTTTCTTGCAGTGGGCACCATCTTTTTTATTGGATTTTTGATAATTCTTTTAAATATAGGTTTCATTTCTTCGCTTTTTACAGCGCTTTTAATCGAGGAAGATTTGGAAAACGACAGATTAAGACTATATGGAAGGGCAATTGACATAATGAAAACATCTCCAATTTTTGGCTTAGGTCCTGGAGGGCATATTTGGAATAATTCTAAATTTTATGATTCACATCAGACTTTTTTCACCGTAATGTTACAAGGAGGAATATTTGGCCTATTTATTATGGGAAAGTTTATGTACCAATTAATAGCCAAACTAATAAAAAACCCAGCACTTTTTGCGGCTCTGTTCACGATTATTGTTTATTTTTTGGGTGGAGATATCATGAGAAGACTTCCTACTTGGATTGTTCTGGTTTTAATTTTTTATTATAACGACCAGAAAACCACTCAAGAGCAAAAATTAACTTAGTTTGAATTTTTATAAAATTATTTTAAGCTTATATGAAACATAAACTCATACGAATTACTACAGTTCCACTTTCCTTAGAGAAATTGCTGGAAGGTCAGTTAACTTTTATGCAAGATTATTATCATGTTACGGCTATTTGTTCAGAAAAAGAGCGTCTTCAAAAATTTGGAAAGGAAAATCAAGTAGCTACCTTTTTTGTGAATTTGACACGTAAAATCACGCCGGTCGATGACCTATTAGCTGTTTTTAAAATATATAAATACCTAAAAAAAGAAAAACCGCTAATAGTGCATACACACACCCCAAAAGCCGGTATTGTTGGGATGTTTGCGGCTTATCTTGCCCGAGTACCTATTCGACTGCATACGGTTGCTGGATTGCCTTTAATGGAGGAGACGGGTTTGAAAAGAAGCCTCCTCGATGCTGTTGAAAAACTGACCTATCGGTTTGCGACAATGATATATCCCAATTCGAAGGGGTTGTATGACTTTATAGTCTCAGAAAAATACACTAAAACTTCTAAATTGAAGATACTTGGTGTTGGTAGCTCAAACGGCATAGATACAAGTTATTTTGACCCTTCAATGTATACAGAGGTTGAAAAAAAGACTTTTAAGCGAACGCTTGGTATTCCAGAAAACGATTTCACTTTTATTTTTGTAGGTAGAATTGTGAAGGACAAGGGCTTAAATGAATTGATACATGTTTTTGATAGGATTTTGAAATTTAAATCGAATGTGTCCCTTTTATTGGTCGGCCCTTTCGAGGATGATCTCGATCCATTGCTACCAAGTTCAATGAAGATCATAAATAATTCAAAAAAAATAATTAGCGTAGGCTATCAAGTTGAAGTGCGCTTGCATTATGCTATTAGTGATGCCCTGGTGTTTCCGAGTTATAGAGAGGGATTTCCGAATGTCGTATTACAGGCAGGGGCAATGGGATTGCCTTCAATTGTGTCCAATATTAATGGATGCAATGAAATTATAAAAGACAACTACAATGGCCTTATAATTCCCTCAAAAAATGAGAAATCGCTTGAAGAGGCTATGTTAGTTTTAGTCGAAAATAATGAGGTATACGATCGTTTGCAGCCTAATACAAGAAGCACAGTTGTAAAAAAATACGAACGTGCGGATATGTGGCGGCATTTATTGAGTGAATATCGAAAATGGGTGGCACAACTTTAATATATTTGTGAAATGTATAAGAACGGCTTTAAAATAATACTTGATTTTTTTTGTTCGGCAATTGCGTTGATTATTTTATCACCTATTTTTATTTTCCTTATGCTGCTATTAATGATTGCAAATAGAGGGAATCCTTTCTTTTTACAAAAGCGCCCGGGGAGGGATGAACGCATTTTTACTATTATGAAGTTTAAAACAATGAGTGATAGGAAAAATGATAAAGGAGAATTATTGCCTGACCATAAAAGATTAACAACACTAGGGAAAATGGTTCGAAAAACATCACTTGATGAAATTCCACAACTTATAAATGTGTTAAAAGGGGATATGAGTATCGTGGGGCCACGGCCTCTTTTGGTTGATTATTTATCAGTTTACAATGATTTTCAGAAACAACGGCACAATGTAAAACCGGGGATAACCGGCTGGGCACAAGTTAATGGAAGAAATTCGGTGAGTTGGATTGATAAATTCAAATTGGACGTTTTCTATGTGCGAAATATGAGTTTTCTTTTTGATATTAAAATTATATTAAAAACCATTATTAAGGTGTTTATTTCGGAAGGAATAACGGATGGTAAATCTGAAACAACACAATTTTTTACGGCAGATGATATTAAAGAATAAATTGTTAATTGCGATGGATAGATCTCAAATGGCCTATGAACTCTATGGTCGGAATAAGATGTACTATCAGGCTCAAAGAATCTATAAAGCCAATATAGAGGTATATAATTTGTTGCAAGAGTTTTTATACATAGCCGAGCCAAAAGATTCAAAAGCAATCATAAACTATATTTTTCATATTGAAGACTGGGTTGAGCAGTTCAACAGTTCAGTTCATATATTAGAACCACGACCAGAAGATCTTTTTGTTTTTGAACGGCTTTTAAATTCAATCGAGTATCCTAAGGATATTTACAAAATAATAAAATCTTAAAATGAGATATGCATTTGCAGGAGATCGGAAAATATCCGAATCGATATTAGGTTTTTTAATAGAGCAGGGGTTTCCTCCATTGGCCTTGTTGGTGCCTGAAGGAAAAAACGTGAGTCATTCAAATGAGCTCATTAATCTTAGTGGATTGACACAAGATTTTGTTTTTAAAGGTTTAAGATTTAAATCATCCGAGTGCATAACGATTCTAAAAGAACTCGACTTAGACTATATTTTTGGCATTCATTTTCCTTACATTATTCCTGAAAATATTTTAAATATCCCAGAGATTGGGTTTCTAAACTTACACCCTTCATTCTTGCCATTTAATAAAGGTTGGCATACTCCATCTTGGGCAATTTTGGAGAAAAAGCCATTTGGTGCAACACTACATTTTATGTCGAAAACATTGGATGACGGTGATATTATACGGCAAAAACAAATTCAAATATTGCCGTCAGACACGGCCAACATTCTTTATATGAGAGTGCTTGATTTGGAGCTTGATGTTTTTAAAGAGGCTTTTCTCGATTTAGTTGCTCTGAGGCCATTTAGGCAGAAACAGACTTCTAAAGGAACATCACATAATAGAAAAGACTTATTAAATATTCAAGAAATTAACATTGATGAAAAGGTAAAATGTGGTGTGCTCATCGATAAATTACGAGCGCTATCTACAAGCAACATCAATGAAGCTGCCTTTTTTGAAGAGAATGGCATTAAATACGCTATTCAAATACAAATACAAGAATTAGAATGAATTCAAAAATTTATTTATCCTCGCCCCATATGGGTGGTACGGAGCAAGACTATGTTAACGAGGCATTTGAAACGAACTGGGTTGCACCTTTGGGGCCAAACGTAAATGGCTTTGAGGACGCGATTCAGAGCTACTTAACGGGAGGGCTTCAAGTGGCGGCATTGAGTTCTGGGACGGCAGCAATTCACTTAGCACTCATAATCTTGGGTGTCGAAAGTGGCGATGAGGTTATTTGCCAAAGCATGACGTTTTCTGCATCTGCCAACCCTATCGTATACCAGGGTGCAACCCCTATTTTTATTGATAGCGAGAAAGACACATGGAATATGTGTCCACATCATCTAGAGGTTGCCATTAAAGATAGGATCTCTAAGGGTAAGAAGCCGAAGGCCATCATACCGGTTCACTTGTATGGGATGCCATATAAAGC
>TARA_B110000285_G_scaffold102017_1_pt1 | contig 20143 bp, 17 predicted proteins | sample TARA_B110000285 | Tara Oceans TARA_B110000285 (sample SAMEA4397756) | marine metagenome | biome: Polar Biome; feature: [SRF] surface water layer (ENVO:00010504); material: water (ENVO:00002006), including particulate matter (ENVO:01000060) such as... | depth 5 m
TGTCGTCTGTTATGTCCTTATTAAATACATGTAAAACACCTATGGGACGCAGATTGTTCCAATATTATTTAACCACCCCTACATTTGACGAATCCTGGCTAACAACCGAATATACACAGATAGAAATCATGTTGGAACGAGAACATTATGAAATGGTTCTAACATTTCGTAAACTACTCACCAAAATCAAGGATATGGACAAAATAAATAGACAAATTATTGTTAGAGCAATTAACCCCAGTTCTATTTATTCATTATACAAGTCTCTCGTCTATACACAACAAATGAATGTATGTTTATATGAAGATAATAATATTTGTAAATATTTATGTAGTTCTTTTTTGATAGATGGAGAACCTGACAATTGGAGTAATATGGTTGATACAAAACTCACTGAAATCACTACATTTCTTGATAAAAATTTAATTATGGAAGCTTGTAGTATGATTCAGTCCATGACTACGTTCCCTACCAATATTATCCAACCAGGGGTATCGGCTGAATTAGATGATGCAATTGCAAAATATAATACCGCACAAACGAATTTCAAAGAGATACACACCTTTATGAATGGAATTATTAATTTTAATGAAAATACACCGACACCGGTTGAATATATAAAAGTACATGAAACTGAAAAATCGGGTCTATGTTTGGTTATTACACAAACACGATTAGCAAAATTAAAGCATTGGATAACGGTTGGTGTTAAATCTACTAAAAAAACTGATAGAATATTACCTATTACTGATGACTTGTCTATCAAATTGGATGAGCTAAAATATGTAAAATCGTCTGGGGCTAACTATGAGATTATGTTTCCAGAATTAAACGAAACGTGTAAAACCATTTTATATTATAAAGGCGTTTTGAACAAATTAATTGCGGAAACTTATTTACAAGTGCTCGCCGAGCTTGAAAACACGTTTTTTCATGATATTGCGAATATATCAAGTTATATTGCCAAATTAGATGTGTTGACCACAAAAACGTATACGGCAAATAAATATAATTACTGTAAACCCGTCATTAATAATCATGCAACTAAAGGGGAGGTTGTTGCTACCGATATGCGACATTGTTTGATTGAACATTTACAACAAGATGAGATATATGTACCAAATGATATATCATTAGGTAATGTTGATTCTCGGGATGGAATACTCCTATACGGAACGAATGCTGTTGGAAAAACATCTCTTATCCGTTCCATTGGGGTCTCAATTATAATGGCACAAACGGGTATGTATGTACCCTGTTCATCGTTTGTTTATAAACCATATACTGCTATCTTCTCACGTATCTTGGGTAATGATAATATATTTAAAGGGCTTTCTACATTCGCGGTGGAAATGAGCGAATTGCGGGTTATATTAAAATTGGCAGATGAAAATAGTCTTATATTGGGAGATGAACTTTGTTCTGGCACAGAATTGGAATCTGCATTGAGTATTTTTGTCGCTGGATTGTTAGACCTTACTCATAAGAAAAGCTCTTATATTTTTGCTACTCATTTCCATGAGATTGTTAATTATGAGGAAATTATAGCAATTGAACGATTGTCTAAAATGCACATGGAGGTTTCATATGACCGTGAACAAGATTTGTTGATTTATAACCGTAAATTAAAAGATGGGTCTGGTCCACGGATTTATGGATTGGAGGTTTGTAAATCATTACACCTTGATGATGCTTTTTTAGAAAAGGCATATGAAATACGAAACAAATATAATCCAGAAACCCGCGGGATTTTATCAAACAAACTAAGTTCCTATAATGCTAAAAAAATAAAAGGAATTTGTGAAATGTGTAAAGCAAATATTGGTGAAGATGTTCATCATTTACAGCATCAATGTGATGCAAATGATAATGGGTTTATTAATACCTTCCATAAAAATCATAAGGCGAATTTAATCACTGTTTGTGAAAAATGTCATCACGCATTACACGATAATGAAGATAATAAAGTTGTCGTTAAGAAAAAAACGACAAAGGGGATGAAACTTATGTAGATTTTTTCAAATATTTATTCTTGCTTGATAACAGTACACTTTCTTCATAATTAGGTACATATGTAGCACCTCCATACTTATATCCAGGTGAATCCAGTTCATAATATATATAACTTCCTTGTACTGCTGGGGTTTGCATTGCTATTTTTTCCTTTTTAATGGTATCATATACCCATGTTACATTTGTGTCTAAATTTATCTTGCTGTCTCTGGCTATTTGTTCTGGGGTATTATGATATTGCACATCGTAATCATTTAACGCTTTTGTATAGTCGGTTTTTTCTTTCATTTCATCACTTAAATCATCTGGTCCCATTACTTGACCCGTTTTATAAAAATCCTCATCATCCCCCGCCTTTTTCTTTTTAATTTCAGTTATTGTTTCAAATGTTTCGTTGATTGTGTATGCATTTAAGATTACGATACTTATACATAGTACGATTAATAGTATCACGGATTTCATTTATATTATGTATATATTTTGTTTTATAAGTACAACTATTTTGCATAAAATTGATTTATATAATGACTTATAGAACTATAGGTAATTATAGTATACAATAAGTACAATGGTAAAGACTACTGAAAATTATTGGAAAGAAGTAAAAGAAGTATTGGGTGATAATTACGAAAACTTTGATTTTTCAAATGCACTTTTTACAGGTGTTATAAAACCCATCAAATACTTTTGTAAAATTCATAATGTATGGGTTGAAAAGAAAGAATCAAGAGAATTATTAAATAATTCTTATGGGTGTGGAACTTGTGTAACTGAAAAAAGAAAAAAAACAAAAATAGAAAAAAGTAAAAAAAAATTTTCCGAAAAAGCACCAAAAATACATGATAATTATTATACTTACGATAATGTTGTATTTATAGATATGACTACACATGTATTAATTACATGTCCAAAACATGGTGACTTTCCACAAAAACCTATTAAACACATAAACGCAAAGCAAGGTTGTAATCAATGTGGAGATGAACGAGCTCACAATAAACAAAGGATGACTAAAGAAGAATTTATTAAACGAGCCATAGAAAAACATGGAGATGAACACTATGGTTATTACTTGGTTAATTATATCAACTGTGATACAAATGTTGAAATATTTTGTAATATTTGCAATAAATCGTTTCAACAAACACCTTATAATCATTATTTATCTGGTTCAGGGTGTACTGATTGTGGTATTATCAAAAGAGCGAATGAAATGAAACGGATTGCATCTGAAAGATTTTGGACAGTAGCAAATAATGATGAACGCTTTGATTTTTCAAAATATGTTTATAGTAAGGCTATTACTAAAAGTGATATTACATGCAAACAATGTGATGAAAAATTTCCCTCATCACCAAATAATTACTTATGTGGAAAGGGATGTCCTAATTGTTGTTTGAAAACAAAAAAAAAATTAAATGAAAAACTCAAACAAATATATCCAAATTTAGAAATGGAACTAAAGGTAGATTGGTGCAGGAATCCTGAAAAATGTAATGGAAAGCATCATTATTTTCCTTATGACTTTTATATTTGTATTGAAGATGGAGACCTTAAACTCCATATTATTATTGAATTAGATGGAATCCAACATATTAAACCACAGAAATTCTTTGACCGGAAATTAACTTTTGAAGAACGACATGAAAGAGATGTATATAAAGAAAAATGTGCGAAAGATAATGGGTACCATACGATTCGTATTTTACAGGAAGATGTGTTATTTGATAAGAACGAGTGGTTGGATAATTTAAAAAAAGAAATCGATTATATTAAAAATAATCAATGTACTATTCATCATCGCTATATCTGCGAAAATAATGAATACGAAATTTTCCCCCAATAACCAACCAAAAAATACAATATTTACATATTTTTTGTGTAAAATAAGATTATCAAAAAATTGATTTATAAATAACTTTATATTCTTATATTATAGATTCGTAATTAAATATGATTATTCCAGTAAAGTGTTTCACGTGCGGTATGGTATTAGCCGACAAATATAGATATTACCAAAACGAGGTTCGTCGCATTAAATTGTTGCAAGGTAAGTCCACTGAAACTGTCATTTATTTAACAAAAGGTAATACGGAAAAGACGATTGAGGGAACCATTCTTGATGATTTAGGACTAACCAAGGTTTGTTGTAGACGCCATATGTTAACACACGTGGATATTGAATAATTTTGTTATTATATTATATAACATAACATGGCTAAGTCTGGAAAAACATCCAAAAAAACAAATTCAAAAGGTAAGAAATCAAAACAATATACAAAAAGGGCTGGATGCAAGAATGTTGCCCCTATTTTTTTTACGGGAGGATCAAGTTCACCTGATTTACCATATCCTTTAAATCCGCATGATGTTGAATTAAGGGGGATTTCCACGCGTATTCTGCCTAATATGATTGGAGGCAAATCTAAACGTAAACGTAAAGGAAAAAAGAGAGGTACAAGAAAACGTATTTCCAAAAAGTGATAATTTTTATTATAAAGACGGTATTTTTTCTTTATATTATCTATACAGAATGACCGTTGCTGGATTGAGAAACTTATGTACACCTTCGTATGTGTATTTGGTGATTTCTATGATACTATTAATTGTAATGTATATTCAAAACTTGAATAATGTGAATGTATTCTGTTTAGGCGCATATGAATGCGATGTGACCAGCGTTACTGCTATCTTTGTCATTAAAATTGTTTATATTCTATTTTGGACTTGGATACTGAACCTGATGTGTAGAGCGGGAGCATCCAGTATCGCTTGGTTGATTTTATTGTTACCAATTATATTGTTTTTCACATTAGTTGCCATGATGTTCGTACACCAATAAATTTTTCATAATTTTAGTGCCATTATATTAAACCATAATATAATGACTTTTATTTAGCAGTTCGTCGTATTGCGGCAAAATACAAATCTACAGATACTATATATTATGCCTGTTAAATCTCACTCTAATACTAAAAAGAAGAAATCTTTAACGAATACACAAAAGAAGAAATTTGGTTCAAACAAATCTGGCACGGCAAAACGTTCTAAGAACATGTCTCGTAAAGGTGGAGCGAAAACGAAAGGTACAGCAGCGAAAAAAAAAACGACAGCGAAAAAATCGCCATCACCCGAGTCGTCCGGGGATGACGAGGATAACTATTTTCATCAAATTTTTACAGAAGATGGACGAGTAAAAAGACATAATGTAGAGGTAGATACATTTGCAACCTTACCAACACCAAAATATACTGCTGAGAGTAAAAAAGAAACAGATATAGATATGTATGAGAAGGCTATTAATAGATTTTATAATGAACGGGCAGATGTGCAAGCTTTAAAGGCAAAACCTACGGATACAAAAATACAAAGAGAGAAGAAGAAACACAAATTTGCAACATTTCCAAAACTTATAGAAGACTCTATATTTAATAAAATAAATAAAGAGATGCAACCCGAATTAGATGAGTGGGATAAACAAAAAGCGAAACGTGATGAACAATTTGGCGAATTAACTGGCAAAATTAATCAAGCTTCTCGTCATGCAGGCAAGATTGATTATGATATGGAACAAGATGTAAATGCAGAATTTGATTGGGTAAACCGAGAATGGAAACCAGAACAATATCCACATAAAGATTTCGGTCTGGATGACATTAAAGACCCCCAAGCAAGGGCACGTGCTGCTTATCATGATGATGGTCCAGTTGCGGAGGGGGATGAACATAATCCCAGAACAGATATTGAAAATGTACGTGATACTCGTATAGGGAATTTATCTAAGTATATTCAAACAAAATGGATGGGATGGGAAGATGCAAAACTCAAACCCGGTAGAAAGATGACTGATATGATGGTAGAAGATTTTTCAATCCCAGGTGTTGTTGCCGACTTGGACCATGAAGAGAATGTATGGGAGTGGGAGACGAATAATATGGAAGTATATTATATAAAAGCTTGGCATGAGGCATGGGAAAGATCAAATAATGAAGAATACAATGGGTCTGCAGAAGAAGAACAAGATATAAAAGACCAGATGAAAAAAACAAATAAAGATAGAGCAACTTTAGTTGCTGAATTGAATAAAAATATTAAGACAGAGGCAAAAATAAGAGCAGATGATGAGGAAAAGGAGAAAAGAAAAATTGTAGCTGATGCAGCGAGGATAAGAAAGGATGAGGAGGCTGCTAACAAACCGAGCAGAAAAGAATTAATACGAAAACGGATGAAAGCGGCTGCACAAAAAATGCGCGCAACTCCTATGCCACCACCTGCACCTGCACCTGCACAAAAAGTAAGTGCAACTCCTATGCAACCACAACCACCTGCACCTGCACCTGCACAAAAAGAAACTGCATCTGCATCTGCAATTAAGAGAATTAGTTGGGCAGAGGCATCAATACAACTTGGCAAAGCTAATTTTGAAATGATTTTTTGGGACGATTATCCCAATAGAATGGGGCTACAAAATACTGATAATCGTGATACTTGGTTGATAAATGAAGAAAACACTATATCTGAGGTTGATGCTGCCAATGCGATAAAAGAGTACCCTGAAAGATATGAAAAGATTATGTGGACATATAAAGGATATAATGGACCTTATTTGAAAAATAAGCAAACAAACAGATTATCACGTATTATTGGTTAAATAAGTTTTAACAAGTTTCTTATATTTACATAATAATTATGTAAATGTAAATAAAGTCTTCAGTAGATATTATATAGATGAATACATTAACAAAGCGAATACATAGATTACCGTTGGAATTACGCTTATGGTGTATTATTCCATATACATATCAACTGCAAAATAAAGCATTATTACGAGATATTCACACATATCGTACAGATAAGAATATTTTAGATAATGTATACGGTACACAGTATAATAATAATATTTTATTGCATGATTTGAAACAATACTGTCAAATTCCACAATTACCACTTTATATTGTGCATGATAATCAAGACGAAATAAATAATATTCCTATAGATGATTTACCTGATTGTTTTAGAATATGGAAACGTTATTATGCAAATCAACAATTAGACAACATTGGATTAATAAACAAAATGATGCCATTTCTAACAATTCGTATAAATTCGTCTACCTCCCGTAAAATACATTTTATTTTCGGGCTATTAACTGTAGAAGAAAGAACTCAGTTTATTGAAAGGTATATTTTAGATGAGCAAACAATATAAATGAAAAATTGATTGAGATTATATGTATATAATGTATATAAATAGATACTCTTTTGTATAGATAATGGACCCTTCACTTTCAAATATAATAAACGACGAAACTACATTTAAATTTACGCTTAGTAATATAAATGTAAGTTTAGCAAATGCATTACGCCGTACCATCATCAATGATATACCAACAACCGTGTTTCACACAGAGGTATATGAAGATAAACAATGTATTATTCATACAAATACCTCCCGATTACATAACGAAATTTTAAAACACAGATTAAGTTGCATTCCAGTTCATATGACCGATTTGGAAACATTACCTGACAATTATGTGTTAGATGTAGATGTAGAGAATGATACAGATACAATGAGATTTGTTACCACCGAAGACTTCCGTATTCGTAATAAGAATACTGATAATTATTTGACAAGGAATGAAACCATGAAAATATTCCCACCATGTTCACGTACAAATATGTACATTGACTTTGCCAGATTACGACCAAAGATTGGAAATACAATTCCTGGCGAAAAACTGAAGTTGTCCGCGGAATTTTCAGTTTATAGTGCAAACAACAATAGTATGTTTAATGTAGTATCTACATGTTCTTACGGAAATACAATTGATTCGGTAAAAGCTAAAACAGTCTGGGAAGACCATGAAAATAAAATAAGAGCAGATGGATTGACCGCAGAAGAATTAGAAATACAAAAACGAAACTTCTATTTATTAGATGCACACCGATATTTTAAACCAGATAGTTTTGATTATACTATTCAATCTGTTGGTGTTTATGAAAATACAAATATTGTAAAAAAGGCATGTGAAGTGTTACATAAAAAATTAACGGGATTGATTAACTCAATCGATTCTGGTATGGTAATGATAAAGTTGAGTGAAACAAGTATGGACTTTTCATATGATATTGTACTTGAAAATGAAGATTATACAATTGGCAAGGTTCTTGAGTATATTCTGTATGAGAAATTCTTTATAGACCAGAAACTGTTGACCTTTTGCGGATTTAAGAAGCTTCATCCCCATGATACTGATAGTATTATACGCGTAGCCTATGAGAAAACTACAGATAAAGATTTGGTTGCAGATAATTTAAAAGAAGTATGTATCATTGCTGCCGAAGTATTTACTAAATTACATAAAATGTTTTAAACAGTTGAAGAATTAAAATGGAACATTTTAATTTTGCAACGGTCAGGTTCCAGTTATAATTTGAAACAAGACCCCGCACTACGCAGTGGGTGTCCCATCTTAAATCTTCACTGGTATAAATAAAAATTCTAATAAAAACTCTAAATATTTTTATTAGAAACCATGTTTATATTATCACTTACGTTGATTTTTTTTATTGCCCCTTTTTTAGTTTTACTGTGTCTTTTTTTCTTAGTACTGTTTCGTTTTCGTCCACCGTTTGATTTATTTAAGTTATTTAAACCGATTGCTATTGGTAAACTTCTTTTTAGTGTTTTTTTTTGTGAACTTCCGTGTAGTGGTTTAACATCGCCTTTTGTATTTTTCCAAGTATCTACAATACCTCTATAATCTGGGTCTTTCATCAATTCATTTATTAAACTATTTTTTTTTTTTCGTTCCTCTAAATCACGCAGTTCTTCCTCCCGTTTTTCTGCGAGTACTGGATTTTGTGACAGGTGATAAGATGGTTTCATTAAGGCGGATAAAGTGGCTACTCCCGATGAACGTGGTCGGTTTCGTGGAGTAATATTTGTTTTGTTGCGTGATTTGATTTTTCGTGTTGACATTTATATATATGAAGATAACAAATATTGTCTATTTAGTGATTTTTCGTATATACTTAAAAATAAATATATAATTTGAATATATAACTGTAATGAGTACAGAGAGCACAGAGAGCACAGAAATCACTCAAATGATTGATGTAGTCGAACCTGAAATAACTGAACCAGAAACAACCGAAAAACTCACGTGTTGGGAATCTATTTCCATTACAATGAGTGACCAAGATTTCAAACAAAAAGTGGGTATGTATGTCGCATTCATAACAGAATTTTACAGAGCGTTAATGGGTTCTTTTTTGGTTCTATTTGTACCACAAAAATGCGGAGACCATATTTGTGCATTGAGTGATAATATTAGTACTGGAGATGATATGAAAGACAGTGCATTCTCATTTAATGTTATTGTTTTCGCCCTATTTTTACATATGTATTTTGCAGAAATAATGCGCGAAACCAAAATGATTGACTATTTACACATAAATCCTGAATTACCAAGAGATAATGATGCAGTTGGTGAAGCATTGGTTCGTTTACCCGAAGAAAAAAGAAACAGTATTTGGTTTTGGGACAAGTATTATGCAAGAAGTGGACAACTCGCTATGATTGGATACGTAATTAATATGGTATTAAGTGGGTTTGTTATCTTTGATAATTACTTGGATGATAAAACATTGACAGTATTTATTACTAATGGCTTGTTTATGGCATTGAAGTTGAATGATACACAGACAACTACCGCAACTGACAAGAACATCTTCTTGTCTGCCTATTTGACAAAACGTATTCAATATAATGATGTTGACCCCGATAAAGTCATTGAAATAGATGATACTGAAGCAAAATCTTCTGATAAATCAGGGGATAACTCATCTACCGATGTCGTCATTGAATTAACCGATTCTGTTTAAGCCGTTGAATAATTTATAATTTATAATTTAAAAAATTGATTTATAATTACTTCATAATATATTATTATATATATCATGGAGCGACGAATTAACAGTAAGATTGAAACATACATTGGGGAATTGAAGACGAAAATATGTAATAAAATCAACGAAAAAACGGAAATTCTGGCAAATGAAGATAGAAATGATTTATTACAGTATGTATATGATTTTGAACGACTATTACTTGTAAAGGATGATTTTATTAAAAGAAAAAGAATAAAAAACGCGATTCCGGTAACAAATCGGTGTAACGCGTTACGTGCGAATACTGAACAATGTACCCGACGCCGTAAGGTTGGATGTGAGTATTGCGGAACACACTCAAAAGGAACCCCTCATGGGTCTGTACAAATTGATGGGGAACCAGATAATACAGACTCTACTAAAGTAGTAGACGTATTTGCAAAGGAAATTATGGGAATTGTTTACTATATTGACCATAATAAAAATGTATATAACACGGAAGATATTATGAACTCAGTTGAGAATCCTAAAATTATCGCAAAATATACAAATAATGGGGGGAACATCACAATACCGGAATTTGGATTGGTCTAATTTCATTATCAATGGATTTTACGAGATATTGTCTCCCTTACTACTTCTTCACGGTTGGTTGAAATATATTCTGTAATATTTGTAGCTTTTTCTATGTCTCCTTTATAGTATTTAGATAAAATGGACAATAAATTCTTTTTTGTTATTGGCTTTTTCACATTTTGTTGTAAATAACATAATTGTCCGTCTTTGATATCTACACAATCAATTTCATTTGTTTTCATTATTTCAATGAGCGATTGTGTTAATTTTTTCTTTTCATTGTTTCTGACAGTTTGTTCTTTTTTTAATGAACGGATTTCATTGTCAAGTTTTACCCAAGTTTTTATTGTATTTATCAGTTCCTGTTTTGATGACATGTATATGGTCTATTGTGATATATTTTTTATGTTTATCTATTATAATAGTTAAATGCATTTTACAAATTCGCGTAGTATAATTAAATCTACGAATATACCGGTTACATCTACAACAACTGCGAATGTAGCAATGAATATATTCCAACTGCCAAAACATAAGATACAACCAAAAATACAACAAACTGTCGTTCCCATTCCTGAAAAAAAAGATACCATGTTATGGGGTGCTCCAACTTGGTATTTTTTTCATACACTTGCCGCAAAAATAAAGCCAGAACAATTTGAAGAACATAAACTACAAATACTCCAAATGATTAGTAATATTTGCAATAATTTACCATGTCCATCATGTACTGAACATGCTAAGCAATATATTCAAAACCTGAATGCTAATTCTATTACTTGTAAGAAAGATTTGATGCAGTTTTTGTTTGTTTTTCATAATACGGTCAATGAACGTAAACGTAAACCCGTCTTTTCATATGATGATTTGATTGAAAAGTATAAAAAGGCGAATCTTATTAATATTACTACTAATTTTTTGTATTATTTTAAAATGGAACATCATGCTGTACGAATGATTGCCGATGGTATGCATCGCAAACGAACAGCTAAAAATATTCAAATTTGGTTACAAACCAATTTTCATATTTTTGAAAATTAAAATGCGTATATCTAAATTATAATAAGTATTCATTATTATAATTTTATTCTACGGTTTGACTACAATCCAGTAACCTGTTTGATTGTATTTTAATATGGAGGTCTTTGGTTGATGGACCTAAGTCACCTTTACTAATCGTGATTTCATCGCCCTTTTTATAATTTTTACCATTTTTGTCAACCACTATATCTGTTATATCACCGTCAGCGTTGACTGTAATACCAAACGTTGCACCCGTTCCACCGGAGGCGAGGGAATTAGCCTGGCTAATACCCGTATATGTATTTTGCTGTTCTTTGAATCCAGTTTTGCTAACAACCCCCTCTAATAATCGGTTGTTTGCACCATTTAATGGGCATTGTGATTCATCCGTAATTGCCTGTTTATTTGGATCACCATTTTTATATACCTTACATGCAAACTGGTCATTTTTTACTTTACCACACGAATCGCTCTTTTCTCCTTTATTAAAATATTGCAATCGGGGAGTTTCAAATGCGGAAACGATTGCTGCCCATCCTACACCAAGTCCTCCCGCTATAATATATGTTAATATACTGGTATGCCATTCATAACAATAATCCTCCTCTACTCTATCAAGTTGATTCACGATTGTTTTTTTTCCTAATTCATCCTTTGGTTTTGATATTTTGTTCATGAAATTTTTAAAGGTATCACCTTGAATGAATTGATATGCCAGATATCCTATTATCATAACATTAGTAATCATTAAATAAAGATGTTCTATCATATATTCCCCTACACCTCCACCTACACCTACACCTACACCGGTGGAAAATAACGCGATCATTCCATAGATAATACCAATCAATACACCTATACTGACTACTGCTGCTATAACCTTTCCCCAATGTTCCTTTATAAATGTCATTATATTTGTATTTATTCCTAATTCAGCTATTACTAACAGCGAAAAGAACACAATTGTTGGCCAATTTGATGCGAATGTGTGGTCGTCTTTATTTACAACGCCCATTGTATAAACCAAATAGGAAAATGAAAACCCGATTATTATTTGTCCAATTGATAAATTTGATAAACTACTTTGACCAAATGCAAAAAGTTTACACATAGCATTTTGTTTATCATTATTAAACCAACTATCACCCAGATTCGGGAATATTGATTCACTCATTATTACAAGACCAATACTTAATAATAATCCAACTAAATATACAATCCCTTTTATGTCATTACCAAATATGGATGAAATTGTAAAAAAACAAACCAATATAAATGGACATAAATGCAAAAATATGTATAAAAATGTCTTTATATTTAACTCCATTATTCTTATATATTCTTATATATAATTGTATATATTAATATTACAATTATATTCTCATAAATATCATATTTAATTTCACTCATATTGTTTCTTATTTCTTACCATATAGTTTATCTACATCATCTTTATTCTTATTTTTATACAGTCTGTTTACCTTAAACATCCTTCGCTTTGGCATAGTACAAGTATTGTCTTCACTTGTATAATATTGTAAATCTTTGTTGTTTATACTATTGATTATATACCCCCATCCAACACCAAATAATGTTGATAATCCTACTGCTGCACTTATTTGTTCTATACCGAAACATTTCTTTCCTGATATCCATAAAATATCCATAAAAATTAATACTACAAGGAATACTATTGGAAGCATTGTGCGTATTATAAACAGGGGGTTTAATGATAACATTGTAAATATTAAATAAGCCAGAGTAAAACAATACACGGTTAAACTAATGGGTATATTTGAAAACTCAGAAATATGATTTATTGTTATTATATTACATAGCGCTTCTTTGTCTTTATTGTTGAATTTTCCAACTATCCCATTTCCTATAAATATTGTTGATATACACGATACTAATAATCCTATCAAATATATTATACCCTTCATATCAGTATTAAATATTGACAATAGTAGAAAATAACATACTATTATGAATGGTGCAAATATATATAGGATTTCACGATAATTATTAATAGAACTCATTTTTACTAAATTTTATATTATACTGTGATATTATCATTTGTGAAAACATGAGTGAATACTTCTTCTATTGTTGATATCTCAATAAACGTTATATCCGGATGTTCTTTTTTATAGACATTCTTCCATTCTATAAACTCACGGTTGTTTTCCTTGGGATACAGAAATGTTTTTACACCTGCGCGGATTCCATTACTTATTTTTATATCTAAACCGCCTATCGCGGTTATCTCACCACTTAAATTTATTTCACCTGTGATTGCTATGTCATTTTTTATATGTTTTTTATTTAATAAACTATAGATAGCAGTTGTTATTGCTGCACCGGCAGATGGACCGTCCTTTGATATACTCCCGTCTGGACAATGTATATGGAGCCCTTGGCATTTTGTTAATTCAAAATATTTTAATAATTCTTGCTTTATTGTATCATCGGTTAAACTCCATGCAATCGTTTTTGCTACACTCATGCTCTCTTTCATTACATCACCTTGTAATCCTGTTAATTTTAAATCTAAAAATATAGAGGACGGAAAAAACGAGGTTTGTACTGGAATTATACCACCCATTCCAAGTAGATTTGCCCATAGACCATTTATTATTCCTATTCTCGGCTCTTGGTCTATTTTTTTCTCACTTATCTTTTTATATTTCGTTAAATATTTATTCTCAATATTATCTACCGTTATCACGACCGGTATCTCTGTCTCTGTTTGTTCGGTTGCATGAAGTAACTCTAAGTTGATTTCTCCAAATAAATCAAATATTATTTCTTTCAACTTACGAACACCTGGCTCACATGTATAATAATTTATTATATGCTCTATTATCTCATCACTCATTAACACTGTTTCGTCAAAACCCATTTTTTCATTTATATCTGGTAATATATACTTTCTTACTATTACCATTTTATCATCCACGGTTAGGTTCTCAAACTTTATACGATGAATGCGGTCTAACAATATTTTGTCTATTCGTTCTGCATCATTGTATGAAAAGATAAATAACACATTTGATATGTCTATGTCTATCCCCGTAAAATACTTGTCTTGGAATGATTCATTCTGGGTTGGATCTATCAAATGGGTCAGTATTCCTATAATTTCCTTTCCATTCTCCGTATTACTCACCTTGTCTAACTCATCTATGTATATTATTGGATTCATACATTTGGTATCCATCAAAATATCTACTATACGACCCCATGTTGAGTTTACATACGTATATCCATGACCTTCTAAGGTTGACCCACTACTTGAACCACCCATCGCTATAAATGCAAATGGACGAGACTCACCGTTCACATCTATTAAACAACTGGTTAATCCTTTCTTAGCGATACTAGTCTTGCCTATACCTGGAGAACCCTCAAAACCAAAACAATACCCGGATTGTTTTCCATTCATCCATTGACCTATTATCTTCATTATTTGTTTCTTTGCATGATTATGACTATATATGGAATTTTCTAAGGCATCTTCCACTGCCTTGCTATCTACATGAAAACTTTTTATGTCTTCTTTTAATTTACACATACTATTCCATTGTTGATATAATACATCCTTTTCAGTACATACACTGAGTTCTCCTGTTATTTTTGTTATTATACTGTCTAACATACTATTTTCATCTTGATACAATTCGGTTAATGTAGATACCTTGGAGGACTTGGTCTGTTTCAATAGTTCCTTTTGTTTTTTACTATCTGAATACAACATTTTTATAAAGACATTGAGAACCTGTACATTTAATGTTGCGGTTTTTTTGATTATATGGCCAATTAGACGGTCCTTTGTTGATAATCTTAGTTTTGATAATATATTCGATATCTCTAATAAAGTATAGTTTTTCTTGGGCGAAACAACGATATTATCATCACATATTATATCCTGTAATTTTTTAAAGTCGGCATTTAATTCATTCAGTACAGATAATACTGGCTCCTTCTTGTATATCCCAAATGGGATCCGAACTAATCCTTCCAAATATTGCTTGATTTTTATACCGAACTCATCTGGACGACCATTCAATTCTTTCAACTTTGTGATTGCCTTCTCTTTGACAGAATCCGTCGTTTTTAATAGACAGATTTGTTGCTCTAATGACATCTTTTTACCCTCATATTTATTTAATACCTCTTGTGTACGATTTATATTATATTTCACAATATCTTTCATTTGACACCTGATTTTCCATGGGAAACTATTATATATCAGTTCTTGGTAATTTGTATCATATCCAGATACACTATTTAATAAATCATACAACAAATAACACATGTATTCTACATCCATATCGGCGTTATTATACAATAAGTACAACAACATATATCGCTGCTCATATATATCCATTTCTAAAAACTCTTGTGTCACCTTATCCATATTCGTATTTGTTAATTTCGTAACGGCTGCATTTGTATTTATTACACTTTTTATTATATCGGCATTTCCATATACTAACAAGTCCTTTAATGTCAAATTATCTATTATATTCCGTAGTATTTCTTTATTTTTACCAGTAGTTTCTTCTACGGCTTCGTTTAATGAACTCAAACGATGGTCTATATACCTATTACTTATACATTCCAAATGGATATCATCTAATATTCCATTTATAATTAACGTTTTCTTTCCACGAACATGCTGAATTATTATACGAATACTATTTGTTAATTGAAATAACGTTTTGGGTTCGTAATCTATATCAAAACATTCATATGATAATGCTTCTATCGGTTCTATTGTATTATCTCCGCGTTTATCATCACATATGAGTGTATCTGTATTATTATAATTATAATCTGGCTTCCAATGAATTAATTTATATCCAATTGGACGTACGTGTTTCATTATTAAATCATATTTTGCCTTTATTATTTCACGGGATGGGGTAGTATTTTTGAATTTTGTACCAAAACTTATAAATAACAAATCTAATATATTTGTTGTACCAAAACCACATACAATTACCGATAATTTATCTATCACTTGTTGCAACTCACTTATCATTTCATCGGTTGTCATTGTTATTGGGGTTTTTGCAACGTCTTTGGATAATTTCTCATTTTTTTCGAATATTTCAGTTAACACCAATATTGACAAATTTGTGTCATTTTCACTAAATATTTCCAATAAATGATTGTTTTTTATTGATATTATTGTATTTTGAATTATCTCTCGTACGTAACCAATTTTTGTTGTTACAAATTGTACCACACTTGGTGCAGCAGACATGTCATTCATATCCATTTTTAATACATTAAAACTATTTACCTTTTTAAATGCACTCATTATATATAATGATAATAGAATATGGGGTTTTTTCAGTATTGTTCCTTTCTATTTTATTACATCGGGTAAACCATATAAACTTTTGCCTTGTATATATGTAGTATACTTATCATGGGAATTCCAAGTTATTTCTCACATATTATTAGAAATTATTCTAATATTATACGAAGTTTTAAAGACTTATCATGCACCCAGTTTGGCTCTTTGTTTATGGATTGTAACTCCATTATTTATGATGCGGTTCATACTATACCATATGACCATAATGAACAAGCTGATTATGAAAAACGGGTTATTGATAGCGTTATTAAATCTATACATAACCATTTATCTATTATTAAACCTACAAAGACTGTTTTTATTGCTTTTGACGGCGTTGCCCCATTCGCTAAAATGGAACAACAACGAACACGGCGTAATAGAACAGCTCTTACAAAAATATTGTTATCTCAATCTCAGGATGCTCAATGGGATACGTCAGTCATTACTCCCGGCACTACCTTTATGACGAATTTATCTAAACGGGTACAACACGCTTTTGAAAATATGGAACACAAATATAATGTTTCCAATATCATTGTTTCTGGATCTAATTCACCAGGCGAGGGTGAACATAAACTCTTTGATTTCTTACGTAAACAACATTGTCTTAATGAAAATATTGCATTGTATGGATTGGATTCTGATCTTATTATGTTATCTATCTTCAACTTACAACATTGTCATAATATTTATATTTTCAGGGAAGCACCCGAATTTTTAAAACATTATTTCCCGATTGATGAATCTACCTCTACAAATTTGCCTTATTTTTTAGATATGAAAGCTTTATCCTCATCCATATTAACCGAAATGGGGTGCATGTATTCTACACAACAACGCATCTATGATTATATCTTTTTATGTTTCTTCTTAGGCAATGACTTCTTACCACATTTTCCTGCTATGAATATACGTACGCATGGGATTCAAGTCATCTTAGATGTTTATCGTAATCATATTGGTAATCGTCCGGATGCATTCATTATTGACAAACAAAATGTTATTCAATGGAAATATGTTAATAAATTAATCAATGAAATTGCTAAAAAAGAACACGAATTATTAACGATTGAATATAGCACACGGTCTAAACGAGATTTTAAGAAAAAAATCACACAATCTAATCTTACACCCGATGAATGTTTACAAAATATTCCAGTCACTTATCGGGGGGATGAATTGTATATATGCCCAAGCGATGCCAATTGGAATGAACGCTATTATAAAACTCTTTTTGGGGGGCCTCAGTCCTCTACCAATATACGCGACATTTGTACGAATTATATGGAAGGACTTGAATGGGTTTTTAAATATTATTCTAATGGTTGCCCTCATTGGAAATGGAAATACAATTATCATTACCCACCTCTATTCACTGACCTACGAAAATATGTACCTCACTTTAATACGGAATTTATTCATGATAAAACTACATCATCCGCTTACCCACATCAACCTTTCTCTCCCTATGTTCAATTGTCTTATGTATTACCATCTTCCGCTTTACATAACCTACCTGTAAATATTCAAAACTTCTTGACTAAAAATTATAAATCCCTTTATTGTGATTCATTTGATTTTTGTTGGGCATTTTGCCGATATTTCTGGGAAGCACACCCAATTCTTCCTGATATTTCGTTGGAACTCTTGGAACAATGGGATATTCAATTCAAAATGCATTTTAATACGGTCACTTCAGAATACCATTGATAAAATTGATTTAAAACGATTATTATATATTTTATTAAATTATAATAATGGAACAACTACAAACTGATGTAAATACTGTTCGTGAAACTGGGTTAGACCAATTTTACACAATACCTTCTTGCGCCAAACAATGTATCGATACAATGAACCTAACATATAATCTCAATCATTATGACCTTGTCGTTGAACCCAGTGCAGGTAACGGTAGCTTCTTTAATCAAATTATACACCCAAGTAAAGCTGGTATTGACATTGCTCCTCAACACCCTGCTATTATTCAACAAGATTTCTTCAGTTATTATCCTCCCGGTAGTAAAACTCATATTGCTGTTGTCGGTAATCCTCCATTCGGTAAAAATTCCTCATTGGCTATCAAATTCTTTAATCATGCTGCTCAGTGGGCTGACCTTATTGCATTCATTATTCCAAGAACTTTTAGAAAGGTTAGTGTTCAAAACAAACTGGATAAATCGTTTCATTTGGTACACGACAACGAAATACCAAATAAACCTTGTTGCTTTTCTCCGCCGATGGCGGTTAAATGTTGTTTTCAAATATGGGAAAGACGACCGGAACAACGCTCATTTATTGAATTACCTACCAAACACGCCGATTGGACATTTTTATCATTTGGACCACTTGATGATAATGGACAACCAACACCACCCAATGGGGCGGATTTTGCGATGAGAGCATATGGTGGGAAAATTGGAGAAATTATACAAACTGGATTACAAAACCTAAGACCAAAAAGTTGGCATTGGTTTACATCTAATATTGATACAGATGAACTTATTTCACGATTTCAGCAGCTTGATTATTCCAATAGCCTCAACACAGCAAGACAAAACTCCATGGGAAAAGCAGAATTAGTTAATTTATATCAACAATATATATCCAATCAGTCGCATTAAAAAACACTCTATTTATCTTATGTTACTTATATAATTTTTTATTCAATATCGTCTATCCTATACTGCAACAAATCTTTCCAACATTTACTTCCAAATACTGGCCTCAATGCATATTCCTTGTCATTGGTTGTGTCGTTTAAATCTTCCTCCGTAATTTTACCTAACTTAGTAATTGTACCGTGAGCATAACCTCCATACAATAATACCATTCGCTTTATATCCGCCTTGTTTAATTTGAAAATATATAACTCACCCATCGTGGTTTCTATATTGGATTCATTTAAGTAATATGCTGTTAATAAATACTCACATACGTGGTTCATTCGCAATTGCACATAATTAAACTTGTTATTGTCCTTACCTCCATTTGAAATCTTGATTTCTAAGTTTGTTTCGTTGTGCTGCAAATCACCTATACATAACGCAGAACTATTCTTTATCATATTATATTTCATTTTTATGTAGTTTTCAATCAATGGACCAGATACTTGACCTGACAGTTGATTTATTTTGCAATACACATGGGCTGCCTTCAAATCATGCTCTTTCATAATCTCCACGTTATGGTTTCGTTTTGACAAATTTAAAATATACCATAATTGTCGCTTAGTTTCTACTTCTTCGGGCGAAGCTGCCATAAT
>TARA_B110000285_G_scaffold65751_1_pt1 | contig 20063 bp, 8 predicted proteins | sample TARA_B110000285 | Tara Oceans TARA_B110000285 (sample SAMEA4397756) | marine metagenome | biome: Polar Biome; feature: [SRF] surface water layer (ENVO:00010504); material: water (ENVO:00002006), including particulate matter (ENVO:01000060) such as... | depth 5 m
TAATATCGGAGGGAAGCAATTAGACATTAAATTTTCAACCCCTGGAACTGATTCGTCTGGAGAAGAAGTAGATTTAAATGAAATTCTTGCTCTCAATATTACAAGGAACCCTATGTTTGGTTCAGATTCTGAAGATCCTTCATTCACTAGATTAATAGCACCATATCAAAGTAATTCATTTGTATTAGCTAATCCTAATAATTATATTTACTATTTAAGTAAGTATGACTTTTGGTCTTTTATTAATGCTTATAATACTAAGAATGATGAATACTTAGATGATGATAATATTATTTACTTATTTTTAATTCCAGATGTAAAGAAAAAATTGACTAGTGATTTAGATTATTTTAGTATACCTGAAGTAGAATTTACAATGACAGCACAAGAAAAGGAAATGACTTATGAAATTTTAAATAAAAGTGGGAGGCAAGTTGTCACTGCTGAAACTAGAATTGTAGATCCAATTATTAAAAGGTATGCTCTTAATGTTGTAATAAGATGGTTTGATAATTATGATAAAGATGCTATAAGAATTGAAATACGAAAAAACTTAGATGAATATTTTTTAAATGTAAATAGAAGAGATAGAATTCCAAGATCAGATATTATTTCAATAATTGAGAATGTTGAAGGTATTGATTCTGTAAATGTATTCTTTATATCAGAAGTTAATGAAAAAGCTATAAGAGATGGTTTTTACTTTATACCAGTTTATGGAACGGATCCTGTAACTGACCAAAGAGTTTTAATAGAAAATAAAAAAATTGTATTGAAAAAAGGTGAAGATCCTCAATTAGGCCTTGATAGTTTTGGAGATGTTATTATTGAAAACAATGATATAGCAATTATCCGAGGTGGGTGGAAAGATAGGAATGGCACCTTTTATGAGCCAATACCAGAAGCTAATAAAATAGGTTCACTTAATATATTCTATAAGGAAGCAATTGCAAATAATCTTTATAATAAAATACAACAAGAAAAATATAATAGTACTAAAAGAAACAGAGGTACTACGATTGCAACTGGTGCAAATTCTGCAGGTTTAAATACAGGTAGGTTACAAGCTAACCCTACACTAAAAGCATTAAAACAAAAATAAAATGGCAACAGTTAAAAATGATAGAACAGGATTCCCTAGCTTATATAGAGCTACATATGAAGAAGGGTGGGAATTAAAAAATACAGGATATGATTATTCTAAAACATTATTAAAAATTACGATGTCAAATTATATGTTTAGAAATATACATTTAGGTAAATTCTTAAATGACTATTTAACTCCTATAATGGTTTTTTATATTAACAAAGTTAAATACTTAAGAATTTATTATAACTTTGCAGTTCCTAAGTGGTATCAAAAAATAAATTAATAGAGCGTGGCTAATTGGAAACATTTATTTTTCTTTGATAAAAGCGGGAAAAACTACAATATGAAATATGACAGTTCTGCTGATAAGTGGACTGGTGACATTTTCTTGCCGCAAGTTTCTATTGATTTATTTGAAGTAGGGCAGTTATTCATTTTACAAAAAATGAAAGATACAAATAGTGGTACCTTTATGTTTGGCTACCCTCATGGCTATGCTCAACAGTCCACTGGTGATAATTGTGATTGGACTGTTGAATGGGAAACTACCCAGCCTGATAAAATATTTCTTTTTCAATTTAATAAAGATTTTAACACCGGTACACAGTCTGCTTTGGTGCAAGAACCTGATGGCCCACCACTTATAAAAGTAGATAAATTACTTGCACCGTTACAATATGATGCTAATCAAACCATATCTCCTGATGGTTTTATCATAACAGATGAAATTAAATCAGAAGCATTACAAATAGATATAGCATTTTCATCTAGTGAAGAAAATACTTATAAAAGAAAATTAATTATTATAGATGAATGTACTAATACTACAGTTGCAGAATTTACAGTTTATGCGGAGAGTATTGAGGAAGATGAAAGATTAAGAGTTATGACTCAGAATATGGGCTATAATGTTATTGCATCCGATAGTACAGTTTTTAGAGATACTAATTTAAAAGAAGCGTTACCTGATTACGTAGAAATTAATCTTAAGCGTAAAGAGATAATGATGGAAGGTCATAATGTATACCCATTCATAGGTTCTTACAAAGGATTAATAAATGCTATTAAGTTTTTTGGATATGATAATTTAAAGATTAAAGAGTTTTGGAAAAATGTAAATGCAAATTCTCCTCAGTTTGGTAAATTAATTCAAAGTAATTCAGTAGATTTATTTTCTCCTACTGCTCAGTTTGATGATAAAAAAATAACATTACCAAACAAAAACTTTAGAAAGACTAGTATGTTTAGTCTTATTTATAGAATTAATAGAATAGTTCCTGGTGAATTTACTGATGAGGATTTACCTGTTACAGAAGAATTACAGGACTTCACTATTGAAGAGATACTTATTAAACTATTTGGTTTAAAGAGAAAATTAGAAAATGAGTACCTTCCACTTAATGCTCATATTAAAGGAATTACAGCAGAGGCTGATTTTTTTGGTTTACTAGAAGTTACTAATACTATAAGTAGGAATGATACAAATACAATTAGAGCAGGTATTAATACTGATTTTAAAATTGCTCCAGCAGCATGCACATATTTAGAGGATTTAAGAAAATTTGATTCCTTTTGTTTAGAAGAAGCAGCTGTCGTTAGTTCAGCAGTAATTGGGTTTTGTAATGCTTACGTTGCACCATTATCTGGTGCAGGAGGAGCGGCTGCTATTGGTCAAAATATGATAATGGATTACACACCCGGAGAGATTTTACCCCCACCGCCAATTGGACCAGATCCTAATAGCGTGTTAGGCGCGTTAGAGGATGGTGGTAATGTTTCTATTAAATCTGCTGCTGGTGTATATGCAGCTTATTTCTCAAGATATGCTCCTAATTTAAATAAAGTAGCAGGTTTAAATTATAAACAAGGTTATTCTTCGGAATATTTACCTGACCAACCTGGCACCCCAACAGGAGCATTAATTACATTAACTAATGATAGTTTTAATAATTTAACATGGAATAACATTAATAGTACATGGGATCAATTAACAAATGCTAATGATTTCTTTACATTTGATTTTAATGTACAAGGTTGTTTAGATTTAGGTGATGTTTATACGTTAAGCGATCCAGCATCAGGTACAACAGCAACACATACAGTAATAGCAGGAGATACAGTACAATCTGTTACAACATCAATATTTAATCAAGTAGCTGCATTTAAGACAGCGCAAACAGATCCTTGGTTATGGTTTGATTGGTCACAAGTTACAAATGATATAGGCCCGTGTATTAGAGGTTATGGAAATGATATTAATAGATTTGTTGCATCTGTTGTATTAGCCAATCCTGCAAGTGGTGGTGTATTTAGTGATATTCAATTACCAGGTGAAACTTTATTTACTTGGGATGGTTTAGAGTCAGGTAATTTTACAGAAATAGAATGGTCCATATATAAAGATGCAACTGATATTTCACCAGCGTACTTTTTTCAAATAAGAGGATCTATTGGAAAATATGGAATATTACCTATAACATTACCTTATGTTGGTACATATAATGTTGAAATGAAACTATTTGATTTATATAATAATATATCATCTTCGGTAAAACAAGATGCAATTTGTGTAGATGCTAGAGAAGTAGAATATTCAGGTTGGTATCAATCAAGAAAGCGTAGATATACTTGGGGAAGTGAAGGCAAATATACATGGAAAAATTATGGATCCTTATGGGATCTGCCAATAGAACCTTCAGTAACCTGGGACGAGGAAACTCCAAGTTTATATGAATCTCTTGACAGGGTTAATGCAATATTGAATACCTTTGGGATTGGAACATCTACCGATTTTCAATTATTGAATTATCAAGATAATGGTAAGGCTAGTTTTAGTGGACCTTATCAATGGAAAAATTTAAATAAAAAATTATGCACTTGGGAAAATGGATATCACTTATGGTGGGAGATGACGGCAACGACTGGTGATACTCCTGCATTTTTTCAATTCAGTGAAATGCAACCTAACACATATTTACAAATCACAGATATTAATGGAGCTGTCGGTAGTCATTTCTTTAATGCAGCAACATATACTTTAGCTGACGCGGTTGCCCAACTTAATGTTAGTACAAATTCTATAATTAATAAATATGTTTATAACTTAGTTTTAAATTCTGCTAATAATGCAATGTTTGTTCAAGCCGTATCTAGATATTTTGGTAAACATGGTGATTTTAAATCTGTTGATATTGTGGATGTGAATGGTCTTAGAATTTGCGCTAGTGGAACTGGTAATGCTACAGATTATTTTGGAGGGGAGATAGCAGCAACTACACTATACCCACCTTTTGCTAAATCTTTACCAATTAACGGAATGACCTTACTTTCAGTGGGGGCCATTAGTGGTGCACCTGCAGTAACTGATAATTTTGTAGAAAAAGTAGCTAGGTGTGTGGAAATGATATTAGATCCTACGGGCTCTAGTATAATTTATAATAAACAAGCTGCCGTGTTGCAAAAAATGCAATCATTAAAAACAATTCAGAGAATTGGATATATTGGAATGGGATCATATAATCCTAATTTAGAAACTTTGCCAGGTTGGGATCAAACATCTGATAATAATGCTAATGTTGATTTTGTTTGGGAAAATAATTCTCTATCACCACAAGGGCAAATTACAGAAGTATTGGAGCATCTTTTACATACAATAACAACATTTGGTTTACCTGGTGCATATCCTAATGTATTTAATCAAACTTCACCGTCAGGGCCAACTTATGCTGCAATGTCCGAGGCAATTAATAATGGTGTATTTGATACATCAGGTTATTCACAACAACCAGGAGAAACTCTAGACGAATTTAGAGCCTTACTAATGAGAGAGTATTTGTACTTATTAATATATGCAGAATGGAATTTTATTGCTACTTATATAAGTGGTGGGACTTTAGCACCAGAGTGGACAGCTACTACACCTGCTTTAGTAGCAACAGATAATCCATTAGGGCATGCTTTATATACTGATTACATAAGTAAGTTATTAGTAACACCTAGCACTACTATATTAGATTCAATATTTTTATCTCCTTCAACATTATCTAAATATGTACCTTTTGAAATAGATCCTTCTGGTGGAAATGTAGACTGTTTAAGTAGAATTTATAAATCTAGCCAAAGCATAACAAGTAATCCTACGTGGGGAACTGCTAAATTTATTAATGATGGTAAAACATTACCGCCGATGTCATGGGCTATGTTTGTCTATGATAAATGTAGGGTTGTTGGTAAGGAAGCTCCTAAATGGACCATCTCCAATACTACTAACTCATCAGTGGCGGATATATATTTTGAGAGCAAGTATCTAACATACCTTTTTAAAGACCCAGGAAAGTATATGATAACATTAGAACTTACTGATACGAATGGGAATAAATATAAAAAAGGTAGAAATATCTTAAATATAAAAGAGATTAAAACATCTCAACAAATTTAAAACAAATAATCAAATGGCAATTAGCGTAACAGAAATTTTAGGAACCGATTCTTTATCAGGATCGAGATTAGTTATTAATGATAACTTCAATGTTCTTGCTAGTGAAATTAATGCAATGGAAGTATATTTTGCTCCAACTGCAGGTACTGTCACAAATTTAAATAATCTATCAACGGAGGCATTAAGAGTTGGGTTAAGTACTATTTTACTTGACATCAATGCTAGTACTTTTGATATTTTAACTAATGTTAAAATGTCGGGTAATTTAAATATGTCAGGTGGTGGTGTATTCAGAAATGATCAAAACCCAACAGTTCTTAATGATACTACGGCAGGTGCAACAATGGCGATTAATGTTGGTACTAGTACTGCAATTCCAGCCTTTACAATTAATAGATGTGGAAATACAGATATTACAACAGCATTATCTTTATCATTATTTCAAGGAAGTATAGGACAAGAAATATTCTTTATTTATACAGAAGGCAGTGGGGTTGTTAATATAGCTTCACCAACCGCTACTAATTACATAGTAACAACCGGAGCAAATAATATAATAACTTTAAATGCAGTAGGTGAAAGTGTACATCTTTTAGCAACTGACAATGGGCAGGGCCAGGCGGTTTGGTTTATTGTTGGTGGAACAGGATATGTTATATCATAAATAATTAAAGAAAAAAATATACATGGCAACAACGCCCTTAATCAGAACTCCGCAAGCAGATGGGGGATCGTTTTATACGTTCTCTTCCTCTGCTAAAGACTTATCTAGAACTCTTAATAATGACGAGCTTAAATTAGTCTTTTCTAAGTTTGTGCTTCTTAATTTACCAGACTTTGATAAGTTAGATGCTACGACATTTAGTAATTTTCAAAATTACATGCAGTTTGATACAATAGATGGTGCAATATGGAATGGTGGTTTAAAGGGTGATCCTAATGTTAATTTTACTGAAAGTCTTCAAAACTATGCGCTGAATTTAGAAGAACTTATTATTAGTGATCCAACATATGATAACACTACAAACCTAACTGTTACCGAGAGAGTATTCTTTAAGTGGTTAAAGGAAACTGGCGCTATGAGATTTAGAGAAGCTACTGTTTTAGAAAAAGCGGGTAGCATAACAGCACCTAGATTTGTTGAAGAAGATGAAGCACTTACAGGAACTAGACAATACAGAAGAGTAGTTAGATATATCGGTGAAATTGATATTGTAAATAATGTAGATAAGGCTGGTGAAGCTTACACAGAATTATATATTAATGTACCGACAGAGGTAGGTAGAACACCTACTATCCTCTTTGATTCTATTTCTGATACGAATTATCAACCATCATTAAAAATACAAGGTACAAGTGAATTTATAATGGGAAGGAACTCAACAACAGTTCACCCACAAGGATTAGATATATTTGCATTTTATGATTATGATCAACAATTACAAGGATTAGGTCCTGCTGGTTATACAGATCCTGATGCTGATTGGATGGGATTAGGCCCTGGGGTTACTTCCAATACAGTAGATGCTTACTTTACTGAACCTACAACATTTACTAGTGTTCTTAATGCTAATATTCAAAAATATGCTGCTGATTACAATAACCCACCAGGGTTTTCTGCTTCTGCATATGTAAGATCTGAATTAGACGGAATCTCTGTAGATTTTAATCCTAATAATTATCAACAAATTGTACAAGATGCAACTATAGCTTCTATACCTCAATTTAATGGAACGGATTTAGCTGAATCATTTGAATTTAATGCAGTGGCAGTTTATTATGATATGGTAGACTTAAGTGATTCATCTAAAACAAAAACTAATTTATACGGTATTTTAGTATTAGATAATGTAACACCAACTACTGATGGTGGGTTTATTCAAAGATACCCAAAATTTAAACCTAATTTTGTAACTGGCCAAAATGGTAACAGTTATGGATTTAAAATTAATTTAAGGTTTGATGCTTCCCCAGGTAGTGCAGGTATTGATACAATAATAAATGATTATAATACTTTTTCAATGGGATTATTTTCAGATGCGTCTGCACAATTACAAGCATCAGCTCAAATATTCCAAAGACAGCAATTAGAAATAGCCGATATGGAAATAAGATTGGCATCTGTTGAAAATACACTTAATTCGGTTAGCACATCTGCATTTTTACAATTACAAATTAATAATTTACAAACTCAGCTTGATAATGCTTCATTAGCGTTTGCGAGCAGTACTACATTATTAGATTTAATTGCTAAAAACTCTGATGAGATTCAGGCATTAGCTAATGGTGAGGTTGCTACGACCTTACAATATAATACAGATGTGGTTAGACAAGGAACAGGAATAACTGTTAATACTAATACACCTAATCAAATTCAAATATCTAATAATGTACAGGCTTATAAGTTAATGGTACCTCTTGATAATGGTAATGTTCCTATTACGCAAACTGCACCTTTAAATTTAAATGTAGTTGCTCCTAGTGTATTTGTGGATTTATTTCCATATACTAATATGCTAAGATTGGATACTATTAACCAGGCAAATGGTGATATTTCTATTTATGTTGATGATACTGATATACAGTGGAGAACTGGTCAAGTTATGAGGCTAACATTTAATAATGTCCTTCTTATAGGATCAAGAGATATAAAAATATACACTGATGCCCCAAGCAGACTTAATACTGGTTCGTTTGGTAAATTAATTGCAACTATACCTAATTCAAAATTAAATGATATTCCTATCATTGATTTAATATGTACAGAGCAAGGCGTGTTAAATTTTGCATATGATTGCATCAAATAAATAATAAAATTGAAACCTAGATAATGGCTGAAAATAATTCAATACAAACAATGCTCCCAGAACTGTTAAGACTTTTTAACAATTCGTTGGAGAGCTTTGAGAAAGTCAATCAAGCGATTACTTCAAGCAGAGATTCAGTAACTGTTAATATTCAAAACAATGATGGAACTAATTCTAGAATTACGATTCCAAGTTTTGGGTTTCTTAAAAACTCTGTAGATAGATTAAATACAAACATTAATACAATTACTAATTTTAATGATGGTAATAGTTCTATAAGATTAGCTGACGGTACATTTAGAAAATTAGTTTTAGCTAAATTACCAACAGAAGCACAAGACTTAACTTCATTAAATTCTATTAATGAATTTGATATTAAACCTAATTGGTTTTTTGAAGAATTAATTAATCCATTATTATATGTAGCATTTAATATTACAGGACAGGCTCCTATTGATACTGAAAGATCTATTATACAAAGATATATTTTAGATACAAATTCTCAAAGTAAAATTAATTACTTTGAATCTCAATATAATGGAAATGCAGCAATTAACTATAATACATTTTTACAAGAAATAGTAGAAAAAAATATATCTTATGTATTAGATGAAGCGGTTGTAGATTTACCACCAAGGGACAAGAGATATTCAGGTAATTTTAGTGTAATAAGAATTGGTGAAGAAAGTGTTACAGAGACTGTTAATGGTATTGAGCAAACTATAGTTCAAAAATTATATAAGTTAAATAAAGTATTCTATACAGATTCAGAGGCTGATTTTGCTGACACTGTTCAACTTAAAGTAGGTGATAGTTTAGAGGTTGTGTCTACACCTATTGATACAAGATATACTGTAACACAAATTGATACAAGTACAAATTCTGTTATTGTAAGATTACAAGAAGGTTCTAGAACAATAAGTATTGGAGCTGATGTTTTAAAGATAGGATCTAGTTTAAATGACATACTAGAGGTAGATGTAACAGTTGGATTTAATGAGAGGTGTGTAACCTTTATTAAACCAATTGATCCTGATTCAAAAATACCTGCAGTTAATTGGTCTCCAGGTAGTGGTTTTTATACAAATGATTTAACTACTATTGATTCTGAAGGAACTGCACAAACACTTGCAGATTATTATCAGCAAAATGCTGTCGATTTTGGTAGATATCTTTTATCATTTGCACAAGATAAAATACCAACAAGTAGAGAAGGTTTAACACCTAACACACCAGTATTAGATTCTGCTGATTTTACTGTTTCATTAATAAATGGACAAGTTAGTAATTCAGATGCAATAGTTCAACTTAAAGATTTAAATAATCAAAAGAATACTATACAATCTACATTATCAGAATTAGATGTTGCAATTGCTCAAAGTAGAACAAAGATACAAACAACTAATTACACAACTGAGGTTGAAAGAGATGCAGATAAAAATGCTTTACAGGGTTTAATCACAGAGAGATCTTCACAAGCTAAATTATATGCATCAGTAGTAACTGAAATAAGTTCTTTTGCTTCTGATAATTCAGTAAGCAGTGTAACTCCTAAATATAGAGTAAGAGGGTTTTGGGCAATGCCTCAAGAAAAATCTGCACCAGATACTGGTGTACAAGATATAATTAAATTTCAGTATCGTTATAGATATCTTTCTGCTGATGGTGCTGCTAATGCAGTTAGCCAATTTACTTACACTGATGGCTCAGGAACTAGCCAAGGTGCATTTTCTAATTATGTAATAGTTGATAGTGTATTAAGACCTAGAGAAAAAAATTCTATAACTGGCTTATATGAGTGGTCTCCTATCGATGATGATAACGCAGATTCAGTAAATATCAATCAATTAGATATTCCAATAAGAAAGGGTGAGCAGGTTGAAATAGAAGTAAAATCTATTTCAGAAGCAGGGTGGCCATCTAATCCACTTGCAAGTGAATATAGTACTGCTATAAGAGTAGACTTTCCAGCAGACTTAAGTTCGGATAATGCTATTGAATCTATATTAGCACAGAATCAAGAAGACTTAGCACAAGTTGCATTAAATGAAAATTTAGAAGCTATTGATCTTCCTACTCACTTAAGTAGTTCATTTATTGCAAATGAAACATATTTTGCACATTCCTCTCCTGTGATTGCATCTGGATTTTTATCTGAAAACCAAACACCTATTGATTTGTTTACAAAGTTAAATGAAATGCAAAATCAATTAGATTTATTTTCTGAAATATTAAGTAACGCACAAGGTGAAATTGCAGTTACATTAATAGATGATCAAGGTAATGTTACTAACTTAAGAAGGAACTCAGTTAGCAAAAACTTTGCTGGGTTTTATTCACAAGAAGTTCTTGGTTTGGATGATCCGAGAGGGGCGATTATAACTAAAACATATTTTATTAATATTGCAAATACTTCACAAACAGGATTGCAATTAGTAGCTAGGATTACAGGAAATAGAGAAAGAATGGTAAGACAGTCTGAAGATCCTGCTTCCTATTCTTCAGCGAGCCCAGGTGCAATAACATCTGGTGCTACTATATTACCAGCAACATACTCATGGTTAGATAATAGTTCTATTAATCAATCAGATGGCAGACAAACATATAGAGGAGATGATCAAGATTACAATACAGTTAGAAAATATGATTTAACACCTATTCTTTTAACTAATCCTGATGTTACTGCAAGTACACAGTATGGGCAAATGATATCAGTACCACCATTTCAGTCAACTCAGAATAAGAATCAATTTATTTATAGTAGATATAGTGATGTATCTGCAGAAGGTGATTTTTATAGCTACATTAATCCTGAACAAGATTATACTTTTAATTTAGATACTATTGAAAACTTTTATAATAGTACTACTTTTCTCACCACAGGAGCACCTGCTACTGAATTTATTTGGGGTGGAGGTTTTGATGCAAATGGATTACCTACCACAAGACCTGCGTACCCTGCTAATCCAATAGTAGGTAATTCAGATGATGATATAACAACAGTTTCAATTGCTCACCCATTTTTGATTAATTATCAAGCATATAGAAATGCGTATATTAATTTAACTGGTGATACTGCTACTTTACCAAGCACACCTACATTTCCACTAAACTGTAATAGCACTGGTAGTGTTATATTTAGACAATCAAAATTTGCACCATTACCTTCAGATAGTACAATTGGAACCCAACAGGCAATATACCTTAATGAAAATGTTACAGATTTAATTGCATTATCAACAACATTGCAACCAGGACTTTTTGATACTGGGCAAACCTTAGAGGCTAGTCCATCATTATCGACTGCTGCATTAGAAAACCTATGGGATACATCTGCAGCAGGTTATGTTGCAGGTGGCTATAGTAGAAATGCAAAAAGCTCATTTGAAGGGTTTGATCAATATACGTTAGGTAAACAGTCATGTGGATCTTATTTGTTTATTTCATCAGATAATCATCAAAACATTCAAGTAGACGGTGATTCTATACAGTCTCAAAAGGTTATAGGTTTTGGTCAGCAAAATGCAATTAATATTCCATTAGTATTTCAATATAGAATGACTGATTACTTCGGGATTCAAGGAGGTACTGGTATAGGAAACATTGGTGGGGATGTTAATGGCTCAATTGTTAATCTTACATATGCAAAAAGAATAGGAATTGATATTTATCCTAATAATTCAGATGTTGTACAATATGATATTGAAATTAATGCTAAATATAGATCTGATAGATTAAGCATAGATGTATTCCCAGCCAAAACAGTAACAAAAGGATTAAATGATTTAGAGAAAGTAGTAGCAGGATTAAGACCATCATTAAACCAAACAAGTATATCTAGAAGACCATCACTATTAAATGTGGACGGTGGGCGTGGACCTTTGCAAAGGGATTTTTAATCTTAATTTATTTTAACTTTATCTTTGGTGAATAAATAAAAAAAGTGAAAGATAAATGGCTGAAAACTTATTCGATAAAGCATCATATAGTTTAATTAGAACTAATCCTAAATTAACTGCTAATGTAAAGGTTGTATCTGACGGTATAGATATTTACCTGGAATCCTTTAGTGCTAATACAAGACTATCTTCTCAAAAATTTAAAGCATTTAAAGTTGATAGTACAAGTAGCTATGATCAAGATGTTTTTAAATTCTTTGATTTTGGTAAATTTCCAATAGAAGCTGCATATGAAGTATTCCAAGAATATGAAGATGCTGCAGTACTTTCAAAATATGGTAATCAGTATGAAATGTTTTATTGTGCTGGTACTAGGTCGGTTGCATCAGAGTCTTATTCTCAGAGTTTAGCTACATTAGCTCCTCTTTGGTTAAATGAACAATTGCCTAATTATTTTGTAATTTTTAGATTAGATAATCCGGCTGCCGTAAATAATCTTCGTGCAGCAACAGAAAATGCGAATACTGCAAACGCGCAAACTTCAGCTGATTTTAATAAAAATGTTTTAGAAAATTGCACTGCAATTAAAACTTTTGATTTAACAGAAGCTACTCCACTAGGTTCTTATATTAGGAATTATAGAAATCAAGAAAGCTTTCCTGAGGTACCATTAAATATTTCATGGAGAAAGGATGAGCCTATTTTATGGAATGGCATATCTTATAAAAGTGGAGGGTTTACTAGTTCTGGTAATTTTGCTTATGAAGATTTAGTTGTTAAGGATTCTACTATTATACAAGATGAATACTTATTTACACAAGGATTTCAAAATAATGGTATTCTTTTAGCTAATCTTTTAAATATGGAATTTCTATTTGATGATCCTACCGCTAGTGATTATTCTATTAATAGATATTTTGGTATGTATGTTAATGATATTGAGGAAGGTAAGTTTGATATTTCAGGTGAGGCTTTTTATAAAGGAACTTCAGTAGAGAAAAGCCAACAGCCTACAATAACTAATGTAACAGAAGTATCACAGTTTTTAAATACACCATTTGAAATGACAAATGAAAATGGTATATTATTATATTTAGATCCTACAAAAACAGAAACTATTACAGGATTACCAACACCACCTCGGGTTAATGAGGTTGAATCAATATTTTATGTTAAAGATAAAGAAGATGATTTTCATACGATTAAGAAAGGTTCATTCTGGGATAAAAATCAAATAAGATTATTTGATACTAAGGTTGATATATCTTTATTTACAGGTTATAAAGAACCTGATACTTTTGCAGATGCAAGTATTATTAATAGAGCTGGTGTGGCACAAATGTATATTAAAGTTTTAAAAAATGTACAAGAAGGGTGTAGCATTTCTTTTAGTGATGGTGTAGATTTTACTGGTAAAATATTTGCTAACAGTACACTGGCAACAGTACCAGGTAAATCCTTTGAAAGATTTTTTAATCCTAATGGTACAATACAGGAAGTAGCCCAATCTATAGCCTCTGCTATTAATAAAGGTATAGATGAAAATATCAGATATTTTGTAGCTTCTTTTAATGATAGTACAGTTTACATTAAATCTAGATTTAGCGGCAATCGATTTGATAGATTAAATTTTAAAATGGATGTTGACTATCCTGAAATGTTTACACAATTAGAAACTTACCCAATAACTTCAATTACAGTACCAGAAAAAAACTTTGTTGGTGGTAATGATGTGAAGAATAGTTTATTAAAAGTTAAACTAGGGGATCAAGATAGATTTATAGAGGGTAATTTTGTACAGACAACCGGCGGTTTTGCTGAAATAGGAGAATGGGTTCCTTATACTGATGAACCTATCTATAATGGGTTAGATGAAATAATTGGGTATACTGATATTGATAAGTATGTAATTATTACATGTAATAATAATCAAATAATGGTCACAAGATCTAACCAAGTAGCATTATATTCAGATTATAAACCTTCATTTGGTAGATTCTCGTTTTTTAATGTTAGGGATTTTGATTTTGATTTTTACAGTACACTTTATAGTGAAGAAGGTGAATTGGCTTTTGAAGAAGCAGAATATAATCAACTACGGGATGGGGCAGTTAGACCGTTTGAAATAAATGATTATGTTGGGGTAAGTAAAACCCCAGAAATTAGAAACTTTTATGATAATGGTGGGTTTTATAATCTTATTGGATTATTAAATGATGCTGAAAAACAAAACCCTGAAGACGAATATATTAAAAGTGAATATGTTAGACTAGAGGAAAACTTTTTAACATCACAGGCTGCAATATCTAGAATTACACCTTACATTAATAAATGGGGATGGGTTAATGATGGAAAGGATGTTAGAAATCACCCTTATAGATTAAATGTTAATGAAGCGTTTGGTTTAAATAATTTTGCACCGTCTAAATGGGATAAGATTCAGGAATCTAGTGGATATACACATGAGTGGTATTATTTGTCTGAATTTCCAGAATATTTTACACCGGACGCTATTAAAAGTTCTTGGAGTTATATTGATAAAGCTCCTACCGATAATACTGAAGCTAATTTGATAACGGGTCAGGTTTTTGTCCCAGGAACTTTTCAAAATGTTAATACAAATTATTTTGATGATTATTTTATAATACAAAAATTTACTACTGGTGGAACTATTACAGAGATAGATAGACAATTAAGATATGGTAGATTTTCTGGTGGTAATGAAAAGAATTTTGCAGAAACATTTTTAAGAGGTGTTAGGATTGTTGTTAAAGATAAAGCAATAGGTACCGAAAAGGCAGATTTTAACGCTAGGTCATTATCTTATGTAAATAATGGATCATTTAATGATTATAGGTTTTCCGTTATATATGTACCTAATTTACCAGATAAACCAGAATTTGAAATTAAGTTTATAAAGAACGAAAAGTGGAAAACTGTAGTTATGTTAATCTCTATTGCATATGCAGTAAAATGTTTAAATGAAGAAGGGTCATTATCTATTATAGATAGAACAAGTTTATATTCACTTAATAGTAATTATACTACTATATCAACAGGAGAAGATGAATGCGCACCTAGTAACACACCAAACTACGACTACGAACCTACAATAGTAAGAGGTGCGCCTTCGTTTGTATCATCAGGCATAGACTCACAAGGTTTTACTATACTTAATTTTCAACCTAATTCAAATGGCACATTACCGGAATTAGTAAACGATGTTAGGATTTTGGCTGATGGTAGCTTTGGGGATATTAAATTTAAAATAGGTGCAGACAATTATGAAATACAAAAAATTGCTTCCGTTATAAGTAATAATACTCTTAAGATAAATCCTGGTGGAGTTACTAAAAATAATGCTGTATTACAACTACCAACAGCAACTCCGAGTAATGACGAATTAATAAACGCAGTGTATGAGATATCACAGGGTGGCTATCTGCAGTTTACTAGGAGTTTAAACAGTTCTTCATTTGGCGAATTGTTTGATGCAGTAAATCAAGGTAACCCTATGGTTATTTATGAAACAATAAACAGTAGTGGATCTCAAGTTAAAAATAGTGACGGTTCATTGGCTCAAACTTTTGGAATAGAGCTTAGGGCACAGGCTGATATACTTAAATCAATATACGTAGGAGTGCTGCCTGATCCTGCTAAACCAACTACATTTAACTTAACTGATGTTGTAGGTTATGATTTATCTTTACAAGAAAAACCTAGGATAACTCCATTTGCTAGGCATGCTGGTTATTATGCACCTTATGCATTACCATTACTTTCATTTAGAGATCCTTATCAAAATTTAGATTTTGATGAAGTTACTGGTGGTACTGGTAGCGTAATTATTGATGATGCATCATATAAAATAAAAGTAATGAACTTATGTAAATATAAAAATTCACAATTTAATAGTTCTGATTTAAAGTTTGGGCAAATACAAAATTTCTTTTATCATAAAGTAAATGAAGAAGACCCTTCTACTGTTTTAGAATTATCTAAAGAAAGCGCATTCCCTAGCCTATATCCTCTTATTAATGAAATAGGAATTGATTATGAAGATTTTTATATGTTTTCTTCAAACTGGGAACCTTCTTATTTTACTAAAAGTATTGATAAAGCTCAAATACAAAAGATTATTGGTACTAGATCAATGCTTGAAAGAAAATCATTCTTTGGATCTAAATACCTTAAAATTCCAGAAGAAATAATATTAGAAACATTTAAACCTGATCCTTTTGTAAAAGGTGCTATTAGACAACCTAGTTTAATAGATGGAACATTTATGCACCAAGACCAACCTTCAGCAATAATTAGCAAAAGAATAATAAAATCAGTAGGTGTTTTAAATAATAGGGTTGTTAATACAAAACCATCAGCCCCGTTAGAAACATTCTATTTATTTAATGAAAAAAGATTAACAGAATTTTTGTTTATTCCAATTAAAAAACAATTTCAAAAATATGTAAAAGATTTATATGGGTGGGGTAATTTAGAAACCTTAGATGATGATGTAAATGAATATATAAGAGAAAACATATTAAAATTATATAAAGTAGAAAAAGTAGATTTTTATACTTTAGCAAGCAGAAGTAAAGCAGGTTCTACATATAGCACAGCCGAATTAACTAATGCACAAAAAATTAGCAATGGCTTAACTATAAATAATAATGTAGGATCAAAAACCTTAAATACAAATGCATTTGATTTAAAGCTAATATATAATAAAAGAACAGGTTTCTCTGAATCATATGGGTTCAGTGTAACAATAGTTAAAAAATAATAGAAAAGAAATGCCAATTACTATACAAGAAATAATAGCATCGGATACTATTTCACAACTGGTCGATAAAACAAATTTTAATTTTGATCAATTATTACTTAATGGTGGAGGACCTGCTGGACCAGCCGGTACACAAGGGCCTGTTGGTCCTGGTGGGGGAAGAGGCCCAAAAGGAACTACCTGGTATGAAGATGTGTCTACAACAGCGCCTGGAAATACTCCTATTGCAGTACCACCAACTGCAACTCCGCTACAATCAGATTATTATTTACAATTTAATGGTCAAGTATGGGAATATACTGGACTAACATGGTCAATTACTACTATAAACTTAACTGGGCCAACTGGACCAGCCGGGCAAAGCGGTGGGTTTGGTGATTATTTTGGTTCACCTGGTATTCAACAAATTACTGCGCTTTATAATGCACCTATTGCAGCTTCTTTACCCCCAAACGGCACTACTACAGATAATGAAGGTATACCATCTATTATGATAGGTGGTGCAGTGAGCACTACACAACCTGCTTCCGCTGCCTTTCCATTAACTGATGCATATATAATTCCAAATGATATTGCTACAAAAGTTATATCTAGTAGAGTATCAACTATTATACATCAAAAAAATGCTACAACTAAGGCTATAGTCTTTCATGGTGGTAATGCAAATCTAGCTGAAAACTTTGAACAAACAGACTTTGATAACTTATCTAGTATTGGTATCGGTACAGATGATAAATTTGTAATAAATGGCGCAGGCACAAAAATTGCAACATCACCAGTGAACCTAACAGAGGTAGTTGGTTTTAATGTTACAACACAACGAAGAGGCCAAAACTATGTTGCAGGTAAATTTGTAACTTTTTCTACTGGTAATGATCCTGTTGGGTATTCTTCAATACCTACAGAGGATTCTGCTTTTAAAATTAATGTAGGAAACGGTGCAAGCTCGACTGGTAATAGTTTTGAAGTATCGGTTAGTGGAACCGCAGGAAACTCCTTGCTTAGACTAGGTAATATAGCTCCAGCAGTTACAACAAATACTGCAACAGGTTCATTTGGATTAGAGGCTAGTCTAGTACAAGTAGCAACAAGTCCTGCTGGTGAAATTAATTTATTTTCAGGTGGTGTTATTAATTTAGATACTACAAAGAATATTACATCAAATGGTTCTGGTGCTATAAATCTATTAACAAGAACTGGAAATATTGATTTAACAACGGTGAGTCCAAATGATTTAACTACACAAAAAGGTAATATTAATATTACACAAAATGGTGGAACTGCTGGTGCCAGAGGAAATATTATTATTGAAAACAAGTCAGCACTTCCTGCAACCCTCCCTTCTACCGGTGGAGATATAAATCTGAAAACAAATACTGGAAATGTTGATATATTTAATGGAGGATCATTAACAGCTACTTTTCGAAATGGAGGAAATGTGGGGATAGGAACAGCGACTCCATCAGATAGCTTAACAGTAAGAAATGGAATATCAAGCACAGCTATAAAAATAAGTGCTTTTAGCAATGTAATAGGAACAGAGTCACATCTTAAATTTGCATCAGTAGCTTCAAGTTCTTCATATACAAAAGGAGGAATTGTTTTTAGAAACACAGCTTCTAGTAATGGACGTGGAGATATGCACTTCTTAAATGATAGTGCTGCAGATAGTGGAAACGCAAATACTACAGATGATACAAAGATGATCATCAAACAAAATGGAAATGTTGGGATTGGAACACAAACGCTAACCAACACCGGTCTTACTATAAAAGAGCAGTTAACTATAGGAACAATAACAACAGCAACCGCAGATACTACAAGTGCATTAGTTGCAACAACTGGAGGGTTGGTTAAAAAAATAGCAGCAGCACCCGTACCTGTAGGAGGTATTATAATGTGGTCAGGAAGTATAGCCACCATTCCTAGTGGATGGTCCCTTTGTGATGGAACTAGTCCCACGCCTAATCTCCAAAACATGTTTATAGTTGGAGCAGGAGATACTTATGCAGTTGATGATAGTGCAGGTTCAGCAGATGCAGTAGTTGTATCACATACACATGTATGGTCAGGAGATATATCTCCTAACCCACACAGTCATTCAGGGCATGTTAAAATTGCATCCGGAGATTGGAGAGGTGGCGGAAGTAACTCAACACCTAATAGTACAAGTAACAATGGAATTACAGATACAACATCACTCGGAGTTAATGGTTATCTTGGGCCGGCTCCAAACACACCTGGCCCCGTAGGAGTATCAGGTACTAACAAAAACTTACCACCTTACTATTCTCTAGCATATATTATGTATGTTGGCGCGTAAGAATAATTAATTTAATTTAAATAAAATGACAAGAAAAGAAATAAATGATTTAAATGGTTTTGTAAGCAGGTATAGGGAAATTCAACTTTCTTTAGATCTGATGCAAAAAAGTATTGAGAGTTTAGCAAAGAAAAGAGATGGTCTTTTTGAAGAAGTTGATGGAATGAAACTTAAAGAAAAAAAGTTTATTGATAAAATTGCTAAAAAATATGGTGCTGCCGAAGTAACACCTAATAAGTTAATGAAGTATATAAAATGATTTTAATTATTAAAAACATTCTTGGTATTCTAACAGACCCAAAGAACACTAGAATGTTTTTATTGGGTGGGATTGGAATATTATTATTTTTATTGGTTAGACAGTGTAATGAAACTGAAGAAGCAAAAGGAGAGGTTACTAGATTTCAAAATAATCTTTCGGCAGCTAATGATACTATTCTTAATTATGTAAATGAGAACGGTGAATCTGTTGGTGAGATTAAAGGTTTAAATTTATCTTTAGAAGAATTAAGAGATAGTTTAGAATATGAAAAAGGCAGACCGCCTATAACAATTGTTAAATATAAAACAATCATTGAAGAAAGAATAGTTAAAGTACCAGTTAAAACTAAAGACACTGTAGTTAAACAGGATGGTATTAAATTTGGTTCGGTATTAAGTTTTAACTCAAAGAGTAAATGGGAAAAGAGCTCAAGATTAATTGATGTATCTTTACCTTATACT
>TARA_B110000285_G_scaffold79500_1_pt1 | contig 19992 bp, 20 predicted proteins | sample TARA_B110000285 | Tara Oceans TARA_B110000285 (sample SAMEA4397756) | marine metagenome | biome: Polar Biome; feature: [SRF] surface water layer (ENVO:00010504); material: water (ENVO:00002006), including particulate matter (ENVO:01000060) such as... | depth 5 m
ATTGAGGAGTTACTTGATTATATTACATACAACGAGAACGGCGGATGTGATGTATATTTATAGGAAATAACTGTTACTTTAGTTGCTAGTTACAATTATATTTCTTATCTTTACGTATAATAGTTAAAATAAAGGTTTTATGACAAATTCAAACACATTTTCAATTTCTAATCAAAGTCAATTCGATGAATGCCTAATGTGGGTTTCAGATCTATACAAAGACGTATATGGATCAAGACCTAGAGGGTATAACTTCAGTACCTGGTCTTTCCAGGAGTTAACTGAGTTCGTTAATGATCTATCTGAAGAGAACGATAGACAGGTAGACTCTGAGAAAGCTTTCGAACAGAAGGCCCTTAAAGACGTTATGTCTGTTGGAGCACCTGATAAGGAGACTGCTGCTAGATGGCTAGATCAAGCCGATGCTTTCTTCATGTATGGGGATGATAGCTTCTATGATGATCATATAGAGAAGTATGGATGGGTATCTAAACAATTTGAATTATGTTAGATCTAAATTTTTCGGGTCAACTTCGCGCGTTTCGCGCGGCGGCCGCAGGCCTTTGTGTATTATTCCTTATCTCATGCGAACCTACCGATCTCTTCTCTCCCACTTGTGAGACAGGCGATTGTGATGCTAGTATATTATTCTATTCAAATCAAGACAGTAACGGGTATTACCATGTAGAACTTGATTGGACAGGGGAGTATTTACCTTATTTCTTCGTAGATGTGTTTGCGTCAAAGACTTCTGAACAATGGAGGTATAATGATGAGAGTGTAGCAACGGCTTTGTTTGATAGTAACACTAGTTGGTTCATAGGAGATACTTTAGTTGTTCAACAATCGTACTATAGTCCATTCGGATACACTACTCAAAACGGAGTACCTCTACCAGCGGGCTATAATGATGTTAATTTAACACAGTTCGAAGGTACCGAAGTGAACATAGCACAGAACACCCACTTGTATTTTGATGAGAAAGAGGAAGGTTTCACTACTAGACGGTATTTAGGTCCATTTATTCCTCAGATGATAGGTGATACTATTACGATTTATATGAGGGTTAATTGGGATGCAGGTGACCATTCTATAACTAAAAGTGATTATGTTGAAAAGTTTATTGTAGAATAGTTGCTTATTCGAATTTTTTTAAATATCTTCGATATATGTTAATAAGATAATTAATAACTTAATAATACTTTAATAATAATTTAAATAAATAATATTTTTATATATAATATATACTTTATATCTTTTATATACTAATAATAACAATAATAATAATAAATAAAAAAGGTTACGTATGTTAGAAGCAGAACAAATTGGTAAGAATTACGAGAAACATTTAAAGATTATTGACCATTACCTCCCTTCCGAGAGAGCTATTAAGGTTAAAGCTATGTTAGATCACTTAGGAGAGAACTATATTATGTCTCCTGCTAGTGGTAAGACTTGGTATCACAATGCTTTCCCCGGTGGTTATGTAGATCATGTAAATAGGGTTGTACAATTTGCTATTAAGCAGAAAGATATATATGCTGAAATGGGTGGTACTATAGATTTTACTGATGAGCAGTTAGTATTCGCCGCCCTCTTCCACGACCTCGGTAAAATGGGAGATGGTGAAGCACCTAATTATATACCTCAGACGGATAAATGGAGACAAGATAAACTATCAGAGAAATATACGTTTAATCCAGATTTACAATTTATGCTAATTCCAGATAGATCTCTATTCATACTACAGAAATTTGGTATAACTGTTGACCAGAAGGAGTTTTTAGGTATTAGATTACATGATGGAGTATTTGATAAAGCAAATGAAGCATACTTCTTCAGTAATATGGAATCTTCAAGGCAAAAAACTAACTTAATATCTGTTTTACATACTGCAGATTTCTTAGCTTCTAAAGTTGAGTACGATATGTGGAAAGCAGGAGGAGGAAGTAGTAAACCTAAATCTCAGAAGATAAACTCTTCTACAGGTAGACCAGTAAAAGCTTCAGAAGGATTAACTAACATGTTAAAGAATTTATAAAATGACATATACTTACATACTAATTACGTTTTTAGTTGCTTTAGTGGTACTTTTATCTTATATTGTATATAACCTACTAAGTAAAGTAGAAAAGTATGAAGATGCTACAGCAGATCAAGCAAGGTACCTTCAACGGATTTCCAATACGATTGGTGAATCAAAACTATATTTACAGAAGCTTGATGAAAAAGGGACTTTTCAAGGGGAAGACGAAGTAGGAGCATTTTTTGGATCTATGCAAGCGGTTCAAGAAGAATTAAACAAATACATGCTCCCAGAAAATTATGGCAAGGAAGAAAGCTAAAGCAAACTATTTTACTAAAGAGACTGAAGAGTACATAGTAAGATATAATAACTCTACTGATCAAGAGTATCGTAATAAGATTTTTACAGATCACATATACTTACCGTTTTATAAACTTTCAGAGAATATAATACATACCTTTAAGTTCTATTATACAGATGTAGATAAAATAGAGGACCTAAAACACGAACTCGTAGCTGTACTGTTAGAGGAGAAGATTAATAAATTTGATCCAACTAACGGTGCTAAAGCATATTCGTATTTCGGTACTATAGTTAAAAGGTGGTTAATCAACTATAACAATAAGAACTATAAGAAGCTAAAACAGATAGGTAGTTTTGATGATATGGAAGAATCCTTTGAAGGAAGCCATCAAGCTCTAGATAGTGCGTATGCAATTACTCTCTCTCAATTTATGGATTCATGGATAGATAGCTGTTACGATAAGTTAGATGAAATGTTCATTAGAGATAATGAGCAGAAGATAGCTGACGCAGTATTAACTATTTTTAAGACTAGAAATGACTTAGAGATATTCAAAAAGAAAGCATTATATATTTACATCAGAGAAATGACTGATTGTGACACTCCCTACCTTACTAGAGTTATAAACATACTAAAAGAAGACTTTAAAGTTAACTATCAAAAACTATACGATAGAGGACTAGTCTCAACTATTCCATTGTAACTCTATTTATAATAAAACATACTATGAGTTTAGATAAAGAAATATTTAAAGGAAAGACGTTATCGGACCTTTTTGGTGAAATCTACGACAACTCTAAAGAGACAAAAGGACAAGTCAAAGGACTAATAGGAGAATTAAAACCGTTAATTGAAAATATCGGTGATGCTACTCTTATTGTACCTATGATTAAAGAGTACATGGAGATAGGAGTTAAAAACGATGACGCATTAATTAAACTAGCTACCATTATACAGCGAATAGAATCAGCAGCTGCTAAAGGTGATGCTAATGACTTTAACTTCGACGACTTACAAGACTTATTATTAGAGTCAGAGAACTTAGAAAAAGAAGTAAAAGACGTAGAAAAACAAGAAGACGAAGATGCCGTATAATTATGGAATGGGAACAGGTGGCGGAGCTTCCGGAGGAGGTTCTACAGGCGAAGGCGCTGATGTTGTTTTCGGAAGAGTCGTAGAAATAGTCTATGACGGAGTATCTGAAGCTTATAATGAAAACGGTAAGTCTAACTCTATTAATGGAGTAGTATATAGACCTCTTAATGCAGGTAGAAATAACGAAGACATTTTAAAGTTAAAATTTGCATACTGTGGAGACCCTACCTATAGACGTGTACCATTAAAAGGTGAGATAATTAGAGCAGAAGGCTTACCCTCAGAGGAAGGAAGGGAGTCTGATTCTAACTCTAAAAAGTACTATTGGACAGATACTATACCCCTATGGAATCACCCTCATCATAATGCATACCCAGATGTAGTCGCAGACCCATCTTCAGCAGCAGCACCAGACTTAGGTGATGAATTCGAAGAGCAAGAATCAACCGGGCCATTGCAAACATTCCCTGGAGATGTTATAATAGAAGGTAGACATGGAAATACCTTACGTTTTGGAGGAACCAAGTATGATAATAATATCTTTACAGATGGTTCAAATAATGGGAAACCATATACTATATTATCTAATGGACAAGACAACCCGGGATCAGGAACAGATTTAATAGTAGAAGATATAGATAAAGACCCTGCTTCTATATATTTAGGTTCAGATCATAAGTTTAAGTTAACTCAAGCTAATACAAAGAGAGATGCTTTTTCATCTGCCCCTAAAGAAGCTAATTCATACAAAGGAAGTCAAGTAATTATAAACTCAGGGAGACTATTTTTCAATTCAAAAGAAGAAGGTATATACTTATCCGCAACAGAAGATGTGGGTATTAATGCAAAGAGAGTAGGTATAGATGGAGAAGAATATGTAGCCTTAGATGCTACTAAAGTTTACCTAGGAACAGAAGCATTTGGAGAAAGAGAGCCAGTACTATTAGGACAAACCTCAATTGATTGGTTAGATGATTTCTTATCACAATTCGAAATACTAGTGTCAGCAATGTCCTCTATGCCCTCTATGCCACCAGCTGCTATAGCAGTAATGAAATCAACAGCAACATCGATAAAGCCAGTTGTACCTCAATTAAGAAACCTATTAAAACCATTACTTTCTAAGAAAGTATTTACTGAATAATGCCATACGTTAATATACCAGAGACCGGTTTACCAGGAGCAATCGCCGTAATTGTCGGAAAGATACAAGGTAACGTGTCTGCCAAAATCGTAAAGCAAGGATTAACCATTACCAATAAGTTAAATAAGAAAGGCTGCCCAACAGAGCCTGAACTAATTAGAATGCGTAATCAGAAAAACCAGATAGATAAAGCTGTTAAAGCTATGGACGGTAAACTAAGTAAGTTTGCATCCCTACCTGGTAAGATAAAAGGCCCTCTAAGTGGGCTAGAAGCAGCATATAAGATAATATTAGCCCTTCCTATACCACAGGGTATTGGTATTCCACCAGGCCCAGCCGGTGGTTTAATATTAGGACTACCTATTAATATTACTACTAAGTATGCAGATACAATGCACCTTATAAAAGAACTTATAAAGCAAATTAAAGAGATAGTAATAAGTATAGAAGCAGTAATGAAAGTACCTGTAGGAGGTACCAAAGTTATGAAAGGTAACTTAACTAGGGCTGATAACGCTCTTAAAGCTTGTGAAGTAGAATTAGCATTAAAGAAAGAGTTAGAAGCAGGATCTATAAGTAAAGATGAGTTAGAAGAAGCAGGATTAGTTGATGAAGACACAGGAGATCTTATCTTCTCTAGCTTAGGACCTAAACTACTTAACCAAAATTCAGCTAAAGACCTAAACGGAACATCATCAGACGGACTACCTAATCCCAACCAGAAAGATGCATCCTTACAAAAAGGAGATCTATTAGATGAAAACACAGGAAGACCGATTAGTAACATTAAATCTAAGGATTCAGATAAAGCAATAAACGATAAACTATTTACAAGTGGTAAAGCTGATATAAGTGATAGCAGGTTTAGAGGTAAATGGCTACCTGGAGTTGATTATTATGAAGACGATAAAGTACAATCCGGAACAGGGGATGATAAAGGTATATTTATATGTCAAAAAGGGCATACCTCTACACAGGAAACAGGCTTCTGTTCACTAGGTCCAGACTATAAATCAGAGAAAGAATGTGTCGAAGCTTCAATCTTTTCACATAATAGTAAAGTTAACGAACAAGGAACAGGTGTTAAAATTGGTACCTCTGGCATAAATGATGGAGATACATCAAAAGGTTCTGCTAAAGGAATATGGACTAAATCAGGTCCACCACCAGTGGGTCCTTGGAACACACCAACAGAAGCAGAGAACAACGCAATAAAAGCATTAAATAATGGGTTAACAGGATTAGAAAATAGTAATCTACCCTCAGAAGTAAAAGATTCATTAAGAGGGTTCCTAAACAACCTTACAATACCGTCCATAGAAGAAAGAACAGGTAACAGCGACTTCTTTTATACAGGACCTAATGGAGATGTGTATAAATTAGAGATTGTAAAAGATCCAGACTCACCATCCATCGCCCCAAGACACTATGCAATAGCTAAAGACTACCAAGATTCTATAGTATTAAAAGGGCAAAAATCATTTAGTTCATCAGTAGATGTACTATTAAATGAAATTAAATTCAGAATAGATAATCAACTTCCATAACCAAACTATTTATATATATGAAACTCGATCAATTACGTAAAGTTATACGAGAAGAAGTACGAGCAGCAGTTAAGGAGGAGTTACAAGATGTAATGAACGAAGCAGTTAAATACGCTTCTACTCCTCAACAACCAATACAGAAAGCTAGTGCTTACGAACCCGTAAACACCGCTGCACCAAAAAAATGGTCAGTAGAACCAGGAAAAAGAGCATCATTAGATGAAATGTTAAACCAAACATCAATATCAATGAACTCTACAGATGCCCGCAACTTCACAGGAGGTGGTGGAGCAGCACCTAGACCCAATTTTGCATCACAGCAAGCTAACCAATTAGCTGGAACAGGTGGACAAGTAGGAGTACAATTTAGCGATATACCAGGATTCGATCCTGCTAAAGCTAAAGCAATATTAGATGCAGCTAACGCTAAATCAAAAAACAGAATACAGTAAATTATGCCATTCGAAGTTAAGAAAATAGCGCCAATTGATTTACAGCCTAGTAGAGCTGTAGGAGTTAAACTCCCCTTTACTGGAGCAGCTGTGTTTAATCAAACATATGAATCGAAAGATGCTATTAAGACTAACTTAATAAATTACTTTCTAACTTATAGAGGAGAGAGGTACATGAACCCTACCTTTGGAAATGGTATACAAAGAGAGTTATTTGAGACAATGACAGCAGATAAAGTAAAGATGATAGATACACAGATAAAGAAAGATCTGTCCTACTACTTTCCTAGAGTTATAGCTCACGACATAAGCACTACAGGCATCCCAGATGAACATGTAGTTCAATTCTCACTAAAGTATTCAGTTAGAGATACCAATATAGAAGACGAAGTAATAATAAATTTTGAACAGTAATGGCTGACCAAAGAGACATAAAATACATCAACAAAGAGTTTGGTGATTTCAAAGCGCAGCTAATTGAGCACGCTAAAAACTATTTTCCAGACACCTATAATGACTTCTCAGAAGCATCACCAGGTATGATGTTTATTGAAATGGCTTCATATGTAGGAGACGTACTATCTTTTTACCAAGATACACAACTACAAGAAACCTTTCTACAACACGCTAAGAACCCCGCTAACCTTTATAGTTTAGCTTACATGATGGGATATAGACCTAAAGTAGCATCTAACTCAGAAGTAGAATTAACCGCTACTATGATCGTAGACGCCACCGGTAGTATGTATACCCCAAATTGGGAACAGACATTTCAAATATACCCAGACTCAACAGTCCTTGCATCTACTGCAGATTCACCTACCTTTCTATTAACAGATGGAATTGACTTTGGTTTTAGTAGCTCTTATGACCCTACAAATATAACAGTTTATGAAATATCAGACAGTCAACCAGAATCTTATCTACTAACTAAAAAAGTTAACGCTGTATCTGGAGAGATCAAAACATACGAACAATCCTTTACAACTGCAGAGAAGTTTACAACAATAGAAATAAACGAAGAAGATATAATTAGAGTAATCTCCATTACAGACTCAGATGGAGGAGAGTGGACAGAAGTTCCATTCCTAGCCCAAGATACAGTCTTTGATGAACAATCTAATAATAATAACGACAGTCAATTAGTGCCATCTTTATTAAAGCTAAAGAGGATTTCTAAGAGATTTGTTACTAGATTTTCATCTAAAGGAGTATTACAAATACAATTCGGATCAGGAGTTACTCAAGCATTTGATGAGGAATTCTTACCGGACCCAACTACAATTAAGAAGTACGGTAATAAGTATGCTGTTGATAAGATAGACAGAGCTTATGATCCATCTAACTTCTTATTTACTAAGACATATGGAATAGCTCCTTCTAACACTACATTAGTAGTTAAGTACTTAGTTGGAGGAGGAGTAAAAGCAAACGTACCTGCTAATACAATTAATGCAAACGGAACAATACTACGAAGCACACCAGCAGATACTGCAAAAGTGGGTACATTAGGGTTCACAAATATTAAACCAGCAGCAGGAGGAAAAGACGGAGACACAGTAGAAGAGTTACGAGAAAATTCTTTAAGAGCTTTTGCTGAACAGAAGAGAGCAGTAACCACAAATGACTACACAGTTCGAGCATTATCGCTTCCAGCTCAATTCGGATCTATCGCAAAAGTATATGTTACTAATGAGATGGTTATTAATTCAAATTCCGGACCACTAGAACGTAATCCATTGGCATTATCAATGTATACCTTAGCTTATGATATAGAAGGAAAATTAATTGTATCTACAGATACTTTAAAGAACAACCTTAAAAGTTATATGGGGCAATATATGATGATAACAGATGCAATTGACTTAAAGGATGCATTTATCGTTAATATTGGAATTAAGTTTGAGATACTTACTTTACCTAGTTACGGCTCTAGAGATGTACTACTTAACTGTACAAATAAATTAAAAGAGTATTTTGATATTAAAAGGTGGAACATTAACCAACCTATAAACCTTTCAGCAGTCTATACATTACTAGATCAAGTAAAAGGAGTGCAGACAGTTAAAAACGTAAGCATAGGAAATAAAGTAGGAGGGAGATACTCAGCATTTGGGTACGACACAGCTGGAGCTACAAAAGATAATATTGTATATCCATCTTATGACCCATGTATATTCGAACTAAAATACCCAGATACAGATATCGAAGGTAGAGTAACAACATTATAAAATGGCAATACATAGAATTTACCCACAACAAGACACTACAATTTGGTCAGAACCAAGTAAAGCTGGTACTTACGGAAACGCTGGTATAGATGAAGTTCTAGAAATAGGAGGATACCCCGACCCGAGTGATGATGATACAGGTAGAACTAAAAGGATACTCCTTCAATTTGACACAGATCAGATTAAATCGGTAATTGATAATAAGACCGCTAACCAGATTTCCTGTTCAATATACCTACCGCTAGCAGAAGCATCACAGATACCTGTTAATTTTAAAGTAGAGGTACATCCTGTAACAGAAGCATGGGTAAACGGTATAGGTAAACTACATGATATACCAACTAATACTACAGGTGTTACATGGAAAGATAGGGATGGAAACGGAACACCTTGGACAACGATAGGAGGTTCATATGATACAGCTACCTCCTCAAGTAAGGAGTATAAGTTAAATGTTGAGACGTTAGATTTAGAGGTAGACGTAACAGAGATGGTAAAAGGAATGTATAGCGGTTCAATAGATAATAATGGCTTTCTAATTAAGTTAGAAGATCAATACGAAAACTATACATCTGCCAGCATACTACTACAGTATTTTGGTTCTGATACAAACACAATCTTCAGACCATATTTAGAATTTAAAGAACTAAACGACTTTTATAATCCTGGACCAGAGACATTAACTACCTCAACAGCTAGAGTAGGAATACTAAATCAAAAGAGTGAGTATATTAACGAAGGTAACGTTAGGTTTAGAATATCAGCAAAACCATTATTCCCAGTTAGAGCTTTTTCAACAGGATCAATATACAAGACAGATTATGCACTACCTTCAGACTCTCAATACTCAGTAGTAGATAAATTTAGTAATGAGACAATTATAAAATTCAGCAAGTACACTAATATTAATGCAGACAGTACTGGTAACTATTTTGACTTAGATATGTCAATATTAGCACCAGAAAGGTATTATAAATTAAAAATAAAGTCAACTCTAGATAATAGCACAGTGGTATTTGAAGAAGATAATTTATTCAAAGTAGTAAGAAATGGCTAGAGATATAGAAATCAAAAAGAAAGTTTATGATAAATCTGGCTTTAATAAAGTAGTAGATAGATCATTTAAATCTTATGGACAAGTAGAGGAGGTAAAACAGCCTACTACTGTCGATGAATTCTTTAGTGATTATGAAAGACTCTACTATGAGATATCACCAGACGGAGAAACAAAATCCCACCAGTACTTAATTGAAAAAAGTATGGAGCTGGTAGATTTCGAAAAAGATACAGAAGACATTCAACCCTTACTAGATGAAATCGCTCAACTAAGAGGACAATTACTTGAATACCAAGAACAGTTAATAGAAGCTAACAAACCTGATATCGATTACTAATAGATGGCAAAATATATATACGACATAACGCCGCTAGAGATAGCAGATAATCCAAAAGCTAAGGTAATTACAACTACCGATGCTGAGTTGATTAGTTCATACGAAATAAAAAACGTATTTAATTCAATTCAAGCAAACGTAAGATTAGACTTTATAAGTTTAGATAACGATTTAATTCAATCTGAAAACTACTATAAAGATTATAGCCTACTAGGTAATGCTCAAGCAGCAGGAAATACCGGTGCAAGTACGCTTACTATAGACATAGAAAAAGATGTAGAAAAGTATGGATTTGAAGGAGGAGATGTAAAGTTACTATATTCTTTTACAAATAATCTTTTCGCAGAAAGCCAATTCGGAGGTGAATTCTTTATTGAATCTATATCATCTGACAGAACAGAGCTTAGAGCATTAGCTTCTACCTTAACAGATGAAGAGGTACAGAAGTACGCAGAAAAGATAATAGAAGAGTTAAAAGCATCATCATACTTCTCAGAATTTAAACTACAATTTGAAGACGATATAACAGTCTTAGGTTTAAATATAGGTATAGAGAAACTACCTCAAGGTACAGCGATAATATTAAAAACATACGAACCGCTTCCATCAGACATAGATGTTAAAAGTGTACTGACCGTTAATGAGATTGTTTCAGAAGACCAACTTTACGAAGTAAGAAGTACTGAAATTGAAGAAGAAGTAAGGGTACCTTACCTAAAAGGTCCTAACTTTAATTTAGAATTACCTCAACAAGAAAGTAATCCTACAGAGTTCTTAAATTATAACGAACTATTTAGCTACCCTGTATCTAATTCATATTTTGAACTATACTCTCTATTTAACGAGAAGAGTGCTCAAATCACAATCGACCATACAGATTTCTCACAATTTATTAACTTCTCATCTGCAGAAGAAAGATTACGAAACTTTAAATATAAATTAGAATTAGTAGAGTCCTACGAAGCACTTAAAGTATTAAGAAGCCAGACTTCTGGTTCAAATTATGCAGTAGGAGCATCTGGGAGTATAGAATACTACGACGGGTTAATAAAAGGTATTGTAACTAATTTTGACCATTATGATAGGTTCCTTTACTTTGAAAGCGGTAGTCATGCATGGCCAAAATCAACAACTAAAAAACCACATTTAAACGTAGCTAGTGATACATTACAAACAGAAGCATGGTTTAACAGAATGGTTACATCAGCTAATAATTACGATGTAAGTAACTTCGATATACTAACTAATACGATTCCAACGTTCATTAGAGAGGATAAAAATAACGAAGCATACCTTATGTTTATTCACATGATAGGTCAACACTTCGACAACATGTGGGTTTACTTTCAAGCAGTATCAGACAAATACGACGCTGATAACAGGCTTAAATTTGGTGTATCAAAAGACTTAGTTAGGTCTGCTGTAGAGTCATTTGGAGTAAATATGTACTCTTCTAATATGAACATGGACAATGTATTCTCTATGTTTATAGGAGAAACACCAAGCACAGGATCTGAACTTATTACCACAATGTCAATAGCTACATCTGCAGCATATAATAGCGGAAGTACAGCTTTAGAACATTTACAACCTGTTGCTAAACTAGATTACGAAAAAGAAATACATAAGAGAATATACCACAATCTACCTTACCTTATTAAGACTAAAGGAACAGAAAGAGGACTAAGAGCACTAATTAACTGCTTTGGTATAACACCAGAAATACTTAGTATTAAATCATTTGGAGGAGTTAACCTAAGCGACCATAAATACTTTGGACCAGAAGCATACACTACTTCAAGCTCTGATTTTAAAATTAGATTAGATAATACAGGAAGTGTTGTAACAGGTAGTACATTGTCTAAATACGTATCTATAGTTAGACCAGATAAGACATATACAGATGACCTACACCACGTAGAAGTTGGATTTAATATCTCTAGAGGTACTGATGACTTCATAGATTTAAAAACCTCTAAGTTAAACGAAAGCGGAAGCTTTGACTTAGATGACTACATTGGAGACCCTAGAAACAGGTACGAACATAATTACCCATCATTAAAAAAGCTATCTGAAGACATTGTTAACAGTAGTTACTTTTGGGAAGATATACAAAAGGATTGGGAAAAAGCAGATTGGAATTGGAATGACAGGTTAGAATATTCTCGACATCCAAAAGCATTTGTACGTTTATTAAACTACTTTGATAGTTCACTGTTTAAAATAATAAAGGATTTTGTACCTGCAAGAACAAAAGTAGATACAGGTATTATAATCAAAGGACATAAGCTCTCTAGAAATAAAATTAAACAAGTAGAAGTTGGAGTTATAGAATCAATACAGACTGGTTCCATAAATATAGGTACAGCAACAGGTTCACAAGGAGGAGCATTTGACTTAAGTAGTAGCTACAAGTATACTACGAACTACCAACAGACGATTGGTACTCCGCTTGGTTTAGCAAGGTACGATGTAACTGATGAAGCACCACAGTACACTGGGGAATTTAGCGGTTCATTAACCATCGTTACAGATGGTGAAGTTGGTAAGAATAACCCTTACCTTAACTTACTACAACCTAATTTATCATTTGACATTACGGTATTTAACCTTTCGTTACCTATACCAGCAGCATGTCTTATAACATTAAAATCTCATTACGAAGGAGAATTATACAGATTCACTGCAGCAGGTTCAGGACAAGGAACAGTTTCTCTTATATATCCACCAGCAGTACAGAGAGATTATTGGCGAATACCAGAAGTAATTACAAACAACTATCAAGATAGAGAATGGTGGGAAGTACCAGAAGTTCCAACTTTTTCATCAATACGTCCATTATCTTTCGCAAGTGGTTTTAACTTCATTAACAGACAGCTAATACAGAAAGTAGTTCTTGATGATATGGCAGATTATACTGCTAAAACAACTTTTGATTATATACACGAGTATAATGAATACGAATTTATAACTGTAGAAGCAGAAGGTACGTATGGAGAATATGGTGGCTTTGCAGGATGGTATGATCAAGACGATAACCTAATAAGCACTAGTAATAGGTTAACTATTTATTATACAGACGAAGCTTCCTACGGATACCAATATACTGCTAAATTTATATAGATGACAAGAGAACAATTTATAGCAACCTCACCGATGAAATACGGAAACGGAAGAGTAAATCTTCTGATAAGCAGTAGTGTAGTCGACCCGGTTTTAGACCTTACACCCAAAGCTCCTTACGAGATACAGGGATTAAGTGTACCAGATAGATCTAAAGAAGGAATTAATATAGCAGCAGCCTTAAGAGAAGTAAACGCATTACGTTTAGACTTTACAGAAGGACAGTTAAGCTTAAGAATAACAGGTAGACGTAAAAAGAATGGATACTTTTATTACCTAGTCGATCCTATCTCGGTTAATACATACCCAACCTCTTTTGGACCTAGTTCTGAACCAATTGTGGCAGACTCTAATTTTGTGTTTGTACCCTACGTTCAATCATCATTTAACAATAGTGATTACAATCCATTAATAAATAACTCAGTAGGAAGTAAAGTTAACAGTACAACACAGGTAGTAGATAGGTTTGCTAGTCAAGCTACCCCAACTAACATGACTGCTATACTAAACCAAAAAGCAGAACCTGCAGAAATACAAAATGATGCATATACTAAAATAGGGTATGTTAACTCTAGGTATAATGGAACTAAACTTACAAGTGCTAGAACAGTAACAGAACCTAATAAGCATAAATTTACAGATAAAACCATTTCAGGATCTGTATCCGGTAATGAACCTGCACTAGGTTTTAGATCAATTGAAGGTAGTATACACCCAATTGACTCACAAAACACAACTATTCGGGAATTATCCGAGAGAGAGTTGGTAGATGTTTATTTTAATACTATATTGTTATTTAGCCCTCCAAGTGGGAGCACAGTGTCAGTTTGGAATTACCCTAATTACCCTGATAATAATAACTTCTTATATACCTCAGAAGGAAATAAAATGAACCGTATAGTAAACAGTAAGGTATACTCTACAAATAACGATACAATCTATACTGTAAACGAAGCTGGTAATGTAAATGAAAAACAAATATCAAATCAACTGTCAATAACAGCATTATATTATACATCTTCTTTTAATGGAGGATCAAGGCAATGATTAAAACTATAATTAACACATATTTATATAAAAGACAATAATACAAAATGGGATACTTAGACAATTCGATCGTAACAGTGGACGCGATCTTAACAAAAAAAGGGAGAGAGCTGTTAGCTAGAGGGGACGGTTCTTTCAAAATTACTCAATTTGCACTTGCAGATGATGAGATCGATTACACCTTATACAATCCACAACATCCCTCAGGTTCTGCACTCTACGGAGAAGCTATCGAAAACATGCCGTTATTAGAAGCATTTCCAGATGAGACACAGATAATGAAATATAAACTTACAACACTACCTAGAGGTACTTCAAAGTTACCAGTTCTAGATATTGGGTACAGTTCTATATCTCTTAAACAAGGAGCTTCCTTAGCATTAACACCTCAGACGCTTAACTACTTAGGAGCTACTTCAATCTTCGAAACAGAAGGATATACAGCAACCATTGCCGATGTTAGAGTCCTTAACTCTTTCCAAGGTGTGGGTATCAATACAGAAGATGCTGATAGACTTAATACTACTTCAACTGTTGGAACTAACGTTTCTAAGACAGTAATTGGAACAGCAGTCAATTTAACAGCTACTTCAGTTAATACATTATTTGGAGATAGAACAACTTTACAGACTACAGTAACAGTAATAGGTAGAGGATCAGGAGCAAGATTAACAATTCCAGTAACAATTACTAAAACTAACTAATTATGTCATTTAAAAGATTCGATATAGAAGATGTAGTAGTTAGTGCAGAGTCAGTAACTTCACCACTTTGGTCTGGAGATTCAACAACCCTTAGCACCTTCTTTACATCCTCTACACAAATTGGAGGAACATCAGCCGATTACTATTACGATGTATACCAAGCAACTGCAACATCAGATGCAGCAAGAGTACAATTCTCAATTGCTTATGCAGATCAAAAAGGTAGTGGTTCATTAGCATACAATACAGCAGTAGTGGGTAAAGCACCTTCTTCTACAATTTACGGACAATTTAGAAACGTAGTACTAGGAGATGAAGAAAGCTCATTTAATTTCGGAGGAAAACAATCAGAGTATTTCTACGTATTAGCAATAGATAGAGCAAGGTATAGAGAGAAACTTCTACCGGGTTCTTTTGAACTAACATTACAAGCCTCAGGAAGTAGTAATAGTTTAACTATCATAGACAACAGCTCTACCTTAACAACAACTACATTTACAGATGCAGGACGAGTTTACGACTTAGTATCAGGTTCAGTAGCTTCTGGAGTAAATACAACTATAAACGAAAACGGATATACCCAGCACTCCGGTTCATACGGTAAACTACTACCAGACATTGGAGTGGTATTATTAAATGGATCTGCAATTGATGCTCCAAACACAAATGGAGGTATCGATTTAGGAACTGATCGTTCTGCTAACTCAGCAAGTTTAAATCCACAAAGAGTATTTGACTTCTTAAAAGACTCAGGTAGTATTAGATTACAATCAGAAGAAACAATCTCATCTAACTTTGTATTTGTTAGAGCAAGAAACGGAGAGTTCAATTATTCTACTAACCCTTCCTTAATTACAGGTTCTGGAGAACTTAGACATGATGTAATGATTGACTCACCTCAATCATATATCACAGCAGTTGGACTATATAACGACAATAACGACCTACTTGCTGTAGCTAAATTATCAAGACCCTTACTAAAAGACTTTACAAAAGAAACTTTAGTAAGAATTAAGCTTGATTATTAATGAATGAGCGCATACAAAAAACTATCTAAGCAAGATCTATTCGTTTCCGACTACCTGTCCTATAAAACATGGACAGCGTCGGACAGTGAAAGAGAAGGTTATGGTATAGAAGTACTAAGAGGTTTTTCTGGTTCAACACCAGGATACCCTTATCCTCTAGACCTCCTAGATAATAGGTACCAAAAGCTTAACTACGATAGTATTAAACATAACTACTACGGAAACACATCAGGATCCTTAACCGGCTACCCTGTTATGACCGGAAGTTATGACATCTCATTAACATCTACATTATCACAAACCGGTTCTAGAGCACTCGGAGCTGAAGTTGCTGTCATTTCAATTCCTAAAGAAGTATATGGAATAGGTATTAAACCTCTATCACTTCGATTAGAACCTGAATTTAGTTCTGCAGATGAGTTTGTAACAGCAGGATATGCCTCAGACGGTACATATAAACAAGACTATATAGAAAGTATTAAATGGTGGTACGGATCAAATCCATTAGATAAACAAGATTACGTAGAACCAGAATCAGATTATGTTGATGAAACTGTAGAGCAGTTTGTAACACAATCCTTCTTTACTCAACAAAGAATAGAGTTAATAGACGATGGTGACGGAAGGATTATAGTATCAGGATCTACTGATTCATACACAAAAAGTGAAAGAGTAGTTGGTGATATTATATATAATCAAGGGCAAATTATTATAACAGATCCTATTTTAGCTAGATATTACTCAACATACGCTAGAATTAACACTTCCTGGATTTCAAAACTACCTATTTATACATATAATATACACTGTACAGTTAAAGAATATGAACTGAATCATACCTATAACCGAACAGCTGTGACTGGATCATATAAGAATGTTAGGGAAGACCTTAAAGGGCCTGAGTTTAAACCTTATATTACAACAATAGGACTGTATAATGAAGCTAACGAATTAATAGCAGTAGCAAAAACAAACAGACCTATACCTAAGTCACATAACGTAGATATGACATTTGTAGTAAAATTAGATATATAAAATGGCAATAAATTTTAGAGCAGATAAAGGAACAGCCTTGACGTATGCAGAAGTTGATAATAACTTTGGAGCGTACTTTACCTCTGCATCAGCAAATGGTAACACATTTACTTTGTATTATCCTTCTAGCTCACAAGTACCAGTTAACAGTGGTTCAGTAGAGATAAGTTTAATCAAAGGACTTCAAGATGCCGGACAGCACGGTAGAATAGCTCATTTTTCTGGTTCATCAGGAATTACTACAACAGAAGGGTTCTTAATTAACGACTCAGGAAACGTAGCCATTGGAGCAGAAAACGATACTCCCGACCTTACTTACAAGTTAACAGTAACAGGAGACATAAAAGCAACAGGAACTATACTACAATCCTCAGATGAGAGATTAAAAGAAGACATAAGGGTAATTGATAACCCAATTTCTCGTCTAGATTCAATTGACGGAACTATTTATAAGTTGAAAGGTATACCTGGAGATAAGATAGGAGTTATAGCACAACAAGTGCAAGAAGTTATACCGGAAGTTGTCCATGAAGATCATTCAGGATACCTTAGTGTAGACTATAATGGACTTGTAGGCGTACTAATTGGAGCAGTTAAGGAGCAAAGTACATTAATAAAGACCTTAGAGCAGAGAATATCTGCATTAGAAAATAAATAAGATGGCAGTAACGTTTAGAGGAGCGAAAGGAGCAGCATTAACTCATGCTGAATTAGATCAGAACTTTAGTGAATTATTCACAAGTGGCTCTGTCTCTAATACTACTCTAACGTTATATAAATCCTCATCAGTAGACACGACAATGACAATAGAGCTTCCAAAAGCAGGAGGGTCAATTGGCAACATTCAGTTAAAGAAAGATGATCAAGGTAATTGGGAAGGCACTAACGATCTTAACTATAACTTATCAACTAGAGACTTAACAATCACAGGTAGTACTTTACAAAAAGGTAATATATACTTAGAGGGTACAATCTTTGCTCATGAATTTCAATCTACATTAGTATCTAGTTCAATTATATATAAGTCTGGTTCAACTAAATTTGGAGACTCAGCAGACGATCAACATATATTTACAGGAGACATAAGACTATCAGGAGATATAGTTACACAGAGAGACATTATCGCTGATGGAAGTGTAATTGTATCTGGTGACGCTACAGTAGCAGGAAATATATCCGGTTCAAGATTTTATGGTTATACAGACTTTAATAGCTTACTATCCAAACCAACGTTAGTATCAGGTTCAAGTCAAGTCGATATAACCAACACAACTAAATTCGGAACTTATTCAGGTTCAGTACATAGTCAAAGAGAAGCAAGATTAACAGAACTATCACAATCTACTGCTCAAATAACCAACGATGAAAGAGCAAGCAGAATAGCTTCAATAGCAGACGTATCTAGCTCAGCTCATACTAGAAGAGAGCAAATTAGAGCAGCATTAGAGCTTGCAGATGCACAACAATCGTTAACAACAAACGGTCAAATAGCATCGTTAACAAGTCAAATAGGAACTGTAAGTGCACAGAGTACAGCTGCACTAACAGGCACCTCAGCCTCAATCCACAGTACTAGATTATTAAATACTACAGATACACTTGATGGAGACTTAACTGTAACAGGTAGAATAACTGCTCAAGAGTTCACAACAGAATATATTACATCATCAGTTATCTTCGAATCTGGTTCAACTAAATTTGGAGACTCAGCAGACGATACTCATATATTTACAGGAGACGTTACTGTAAGTAATACTATTGCAGCTAACCAATTTATAGGTACATTAAATGGACGAGCAGATACAGCAATTTTAGCGAACGATGCAGACCAAGCTTTAAGCTCATCCTATGCAACTACAGCATCATTTGCTTTAAATGTAGCAGGAGCAGGAACAGCTATAAGCTCATCTTACGCAACTACAGCAAGTTTTGCATACAAAGCTGCTAAAGCAGACCAAGCAGACCAAGCTTTAAGCTCATCCTATGCAACTACAGCATCATTTGCCCTAAACACTATATCAGTAGAAACAGATCCTATCTTTACTGCACACCCTGCTTTCGGAATATCTCAAGAAGATATGACAGACTGGGATACAGTAGCGGGATATGGTAACCATGCTGACGAAGGGTATGCAACAGCCATACGGGTAGCCCAAAACTACGCACTTAAGTCTGGAGACGATATAACTGGAGACTATGTATTTGTTAATAATGCAACAGGTATTAAATGGGACAGAACTAATAACGGATACGCAGACGTTTACGGTGGACACCTTAAGTACTATAATACTGTATCAGAGTCTAAAATTGAACTTGCAGCAGGAGATAAAATATCACTATCTGTAGAAGGAACAGAAAAGCTTTCTTTAGAAACTGACGAAGCTAAATTTAACGTACAGGTAACCTCCACATCAGACATCGTAGCTTATCAGTCTTCAGATGAAAGGCTTAAAGATAATGTAACACCTATTTACAATGCTTTAGACAAAGTAAAACAAATAGGGGGATATGAATTCGACTGGAATGATAATCAAACTACATATGAAGGACACGATGTAGGAGTATTAGCCCAAGAGATAGAAAAAGTACTACCAGAAATTGTTACCACTAGAGATAATGGATACAAGGCAGTACGTTATGAGAAAATTGTCGCGTTATTAATTGAAGCAGTAAAAGAGCAGCAGTTACAAATCGATGAGCTAAAATCTAAGCTCTAGCGACCAAAACCAAAACTATGGAAATGACAAGCCCTACCTGGACACACCAGGGGAGGATGATCACAGAGATAAACGACATGCCGGAAGGTACATATGGGTTTATCTATGAGACTAAACACATCCCAACTGGAATTAAGTATATAGG
>TARA_B110000285_G_scaffold71040_1_pt1 | contig 19970 bp, 11 predicted proteins | sample TARA_B110000285 | Tara Oceans TARA_B110000285 (sample SAMEA4397756) | marine metagenome | biome: Polar Biome; feature: [SRF] surface water layer (ENVO:00010504); material: water (ENVO:00002006), including particulate matter (ENVO:01000060) such as... | depth 5 m
TATAACTATTACTATTATTTATACTAATTATTATATAACTATTACTAGGTTTTAAAAAGCAGCAACCCCAATTTAACGAGTTAAACTGAGATAAATAAATTTTTGAATTACTTCATTATAGAACCACATACACCAAATCATGATGTATAGGGTTTTATAATGAAGAGATTAACAAATAAAAAATCTCAGTTCGAATCAGTTTCTGAATTACTTTACTGTAAAACCGTATACAAGGTACAGTCTAGTATAGAACCCTATAACGAAGAAATTAAAATCAAAAAGGGGAGATGGCTGAGTGGTCGAAAGCGGCAGACTGTAAATCTGTTAGGAAACTCGCGTTGGTTCGAACCCAACTCTTCTCAAATTAGTATAAATAATGAATTGTGATTACAGTTATAACTACAAAAATTATTTTAAAAAGTATTTATTAGTAAATAAAAAAATGAAGAACAAAGAAAAGCTAAGTAAAATACAAGTCCACACTAAAGCATTCATGTTTTTGTCGATAAAACCTTTACAGCTGATTCCCTTTTACAAAAATAAAAACAGATACCACAATACGAAGAAAACGTTAGCCCTCAATTTTAAACGAAATCGATTCTTCCCAACCCTAAGGACACTTAAAGGTGAAAATTACCTTTTTTTATCTTTAGGTATGTTTATGAAATTTTTCCAAAAGAACAAGTCTTTTTTAAAAACAAAAACCATGTATCTGTTACTTACTAGTTTTTTAAGGAAAGTACTACTGTTCTCGACTTTTAAAAACTTAGTGTTGACGATTTCTAAAATACCCGTATTTCTCAAGGAAATACTAAATACACTGAATGATCCCGTCACCAATTTTTACAAGAGTCCCTTCAGCGAAGCTACTATTAACGAAAAAGTTTTAATAAACCCATTTAAATTTTCCTTGATAATGTTTTTAAATAATAAATCGTTTGGTCAAATGAAGCTTAAGAAAAAAGGTCGCTTAAAAAGAAAAATCTCAAAAAGAATAACGTTATTAAATAGGATGGTTGATTAAACAAGTATAAATTATGTGGATTTTACAAAAATTTATTATTATGAGTTTGACTGTGGCTCGGAGTGAACGCGTGCGCGGTGTCTTGACACATGCGAGTTGTACGAGAATTAGTTTTTAATTTTAGTAGCGCAAGGGTGAGTAACATACTTATAACTGTCGGTAAGATCACTTAGATAGTGAATATAAATTGCAGCACGACTACTTAAATTCCAGAATTTATGTAGAAACGAAAAAGACTTTTAATGGCGAAATTAGAAACCGACTTTGAATGGAGTAAGGTTCTTTGCGGTCAGTATAAAAAGAGACAAAGTGCAAACCGTTTAAAAAGAAGCATTAGCGAAGGTTATGCTCAGTTGATGGTACTAGCTTTTTAATAAAAAAAGAATTCTTACCGGTGTTTTTGTATTAAGGTAGATTTTTGCCAGAGGATTATAAATTCTTTATGAGCAAGTCGACAACCTTTAGCTGGGTTGTGAGATTGTCCAGTCACATGGGAGCTGAAAAACATCCCACCGTTGGCAGCAGTGGAGAATATTGGTCAATAAGCAAAAGCTTGAACCAGCATTACGCGTAAGATGAAAGATCTAATAATTGATCGTGAAGACTATGAGAGTTGTAAAATCTGTCCGCAGACTAAAATGATGACATTATGTTTGTTAGAACCCCGGGCTAAAAAGGTGCCAGCAGCTGCGGTAATACCTTGACGGGGGAGCGTTACTGGCCTTTACTGAGCGTAAAGTATGGCTAGACTGTTTAAGAAGTTATAGGATAAAACCAAAAACTAATGTATTCACTTATAAAACCTTAATACTAGAGTTAAAAGGAAGTTTACAATACCTATAATATAGAGATAAAATATTATGATATTATCAGGGATTCTCGGAGGCCTCGGCGGTATTCTACTTTTAACTGACGTCGAACCATTTAAGTACGAGTATCGAATAGGATTGGAGACCCTAGTAGTTCGTACCTTGAATCAATGGGCATTACATGTAAAAATAATTAAATTTTGCGCGTACGTTAACGCTTAAATGCCTCGCTTGGGGAGTAAGGCTGCAAAGGTTAAACTTAAACAGATTGGCGGGAGTTTGTTTGAACGGTGGAGCGTGTGGATTAATTCGACAATCCGCGCCAAATCTTACCAACATATTGAAGAATTTTATTGCATTGTCTAATGGCAAAAAACGGTAAATTTTTAATTGGCACTGCATGGCTGTCGTCAGCTCGTGTTGTAGAATGTTCTATTTATTTACTCAACGAACGAAACCTTTAATTTAAATCTCAACTTCTTTCTCTGTTAAAGATACTTGGTTAGCCACGCTTAATAGAAAAGAATTTTATTTATCTTATGGCAAAGCTAATAATCAAAATTTTCATAAGTAACCTTATTTAAATAATCGGCTTTGAGGAAGTGAAGGAGAAGTCAAGTCATTATGGTCTATATATGTTGGGCTTCACATGCGCTACAAGGGCAGAAACAAAAGGAAGCGACAATTAATATTAGAGCAAAACCTTAAAAACTGTCAAAGTTCGGATTGTAAGCTGAAACTCGCTTGCATGAAGTCGGAATCGTTAGTAATCGTGAATCAGCACGTCACGGTGAATGATCTGTCAAACTTTGCACACACCGCCCATCACGCTCGAAGAGTCATGTCGGCTAGACACTTACTTTAATTTTTTGAGGAAGTAAATGAGGTTTACTAACTAGTTGTTTATTTTTTGCTTAAGAGACGCAATGAACTTTTAAACGCACGTTACTTAACTAAGCCGTACTACGTGTCAACTAAGTACGAGCACTTAAATATTCTGGGAGTTAAGGAGGGTACGGCAATTTGAGCGAAGTTGAAACAAGGTAATGGTAGGGGAACCTGTTGTTGGAGTACACATATTTACAATAATACAAACTAATTTTATGCCATAAATTTGGTAAATTTTAAAAAAAATAATAAACCCGCTGCATTAAGGGGATACCTTGATATTAAGTGATTACCGGTTTCAAAGGCCGATATCTGCATGAAGTCCTGTTACAGATGTTGACATGCAGAATAAATTAATAATTTAGTAGTGAATAGAAACATCTTATTATCTACAAATAACAATATCAACTGAAATTAGGAAAGTAGCGGTGAGCGAAATCCAAATAGCTTATAACGACAAAAAGCACTAATACATTGCACCGGTCCGAACATTGTTAGGTGGAGTTAATATTTTTTGAAAAAGTAACCAAAGTAGGTAAAAGTCCTGTAAGTGCTATACTTTTATTTTCGGATAGGAGTACCAAAAGAGATATAGTTTAATGGTAGAACAATGGTCTTCAAAACCATTTGCGTGGGTTCGATTCCTGCTATCTTTGTTTTATCTTACCTTTAAAATTATTTTTTAAGTTAGTTAAACCTAGTGTGAAAATAAATATAATTAAAAATCAAAAAAGCAAAAAAGCAAAAAATCAGCGGAAACAATTCTTAACCCTATCGCACGAATCGGAAACGACCAATTTATTACCTTTGCCATTAAATAGCGTCAACGTAATCGTGCGCCCTACAAAAAAAGATCTAGGACGAAAACGGCAGTTAAAAAAGTTACAATACAGTCACAATTCGGTCCCAAAACCAGCGCTCAGAGTTTTAAAAAGCTGAAGACTACGCTTATTAAATTATTCGTCGGTTCCCGCAGCTTTTGAACTCAATAGGCCTATTTTGACCCCATCAACTACAAACCTTAACTTAAGTACACGCATTTACGCAAATTCCTCGTATACGAACTCTGACAGCACAAAAGCTTCGGGTCAAAGCTTATTGAATCGTTTGTGATCAAAAAAAACCAAAACTCTTAATCATGCGCAATTACGTTATACTTCGAAATCCATTAATCAACAAAACTCGTCCACAATGTTTCAAAAAAATACGAATATAGACTCCACACTTTCTGCGTATTTAGGTACTATGCATCAGAGTAAAAAAACCGCAACCAAATTAAACTTAGTTAAATTCCTTGTTCGTTTAGTTACCAAATCACCTTCTAATTACTTTGGTTTAGATTACATTCACTCCTTTCGTGAGCATACAAATTCGTGATTTATCGCACCGACTCATTTTACAAATATGAATTTCGTGAAAACTCCAAAAACTCCATTAAAGCAATTATTTGGTTCCATTACCAAACAGTACAACCCCAACCCAACAAATCTTAATTTATCGAGCCCAACCACTTTCAAAGTGGATTTACGTCCAGTAGCTTCATCAATACCTTGGTTACACCGACTAAAGCTGTTACTTCACATTCTTATAGAAAATAGTTTCATAAACATGCGAAAACAGAGCACTCTCAAACCCAGTAAAGTTTTATCTAAAGCACCGTTTTACAAGTTAGACGATTCATCTGCAATCACCGCTGATCGTTATAGGGGTAATTTCTACTCGCGTTGGGGTTTTTCTCAACTCTCAACTTCGCGCACAACTTGTGACCTCACCCATAGTTCTTCAATTTACAGGTTATTACGCTCCACTGGTTTGAATAAGTGCGTGTCTCCAAACACACACTGATCCAGTTATTTAATTCGAAGTAAGAATTTATTTCGTTCTTACTTTCATAATTCTAACCTAATCCCGCTTTCTTCAACAACTAATTTGTTTACTCGTACAATCTTAACTCGTTTACCTCAAATAACCAAACAATCACTAAGTAAACTCAGACTACTAACGCTTATTGGGGTAAGGCTCAATAGTCGCAACTTCTATAAACGTAGCATTTACACTGATCGACGCATTACTAACCGATCAGTTCACATGAAAAAAATCGCGAAAATCTTGTTTTTAATTCGGAGGCGGGGTGCACGAAAGGGTCAATTTATTAACTCACTTGCTCGAAATTTATCGCTTGGGTCCAAGCAATACGCCTTCAAAAACTCAAATACTTGGTATGCAAGCTCTTCTAAAAAACATGCAGAATATATTTTAAACACTCTACAGTGAAAATTAAGTAAAAAACTAAATATCTTTACCTCCGTAAAACGCTTAAACCGTAAAAGACGCTTCTATTTAAGTACCTTTGCTCGCGTAGGGTTAGTGCCCACTCGCGGGGTGTATTTTACACATAATCAAACCAAACGTACATCTTTAAAAAATTGACATTTTCAACATAACCCCTTTAATAAGGCTCAGTTTTTTAATCAGTCAACTAAGAGTGCAAATATTCTTCCATTTTCGTCGCCCCAAATAGTTTTAAGTTTAATTAGTAAGCCAATCTTATTAAAACAACTTATTATAACGTCGGGTACGGTCACGTCTTCGGTCGTCAATGTACTAAGTAACGCGTTAAATAAGCGATTCTTGTTACCGTATAATTTAGACACTAATTTATTACCTCACACGTCGTTCCGAAAAAACCTAAATAAAAAAGTTTTAAATTCGTTTACTAATAAAAGCTTCGATGAGAACTTAGTACCTTGGTATTATCACACCCTTATACGATTTATGGAGCACTGTTCAGGTAAGAAAGTCTTTTTCCAATTTTACCCGTTTATGGACCAATCTGTTTCCGCCGAGCACGCAGCGCGCTATAAACGATGGTTACCTAGAATGTCTTTTTACGAGCGTAAGCTTGGGCACCGCTTTTTTCTAGAAGAGGCATTACACATTATGCACCTCAGTTTCATTTTACGTGATCCTAAAATTTTGACTAGTTGACTTAAGGCAATGATTTTGCGTATTAGTTTCTGAAAAACAAGATCAATCTTTCGATTCCTGAAGTATTTATTCAATAATTACTTTAGATACGTTTTTGCGGACATAGGTGTTAAAGGTTTAAAAATCAAACTTAAGGGTAAGATTAGTGCAGCAGGAAATTCAAGAAAGAGAACTATTTTATACCGCGTGGGTAAGACTTCGCACTCCGAAACACAAGTAAGAGTCCTTAGTGAATCAACAACTGTTAATACTTTTACGGGTGTCATGGGGTTAAACGTTTGGTTATTCTATTAACCTACCTCTAGCATAAATCAAATTAAATAATGAGGTCCTTAAACTCTTTTATTGAATCTAGTTGACTACAAACTTACAAAGCAACCGACCAAGCATGGCTATCTGACGCCTTGAATTGGGAAAAAACCTCTACACTAGTCGCCTCCGACTGGTCACTAATTTCTTTTGTGTTCCAATCATCATTTATTAATCAACATATGACAATTGACGCTGTCTCCAAAACCTCTCACCTAGATGTCATTTTACTTAACAGTAATTCATCTAAGAATTTTAGCGAGTATTTATTTTCAAGCACTATGAATGATATATTATTGGAAACAAACACATTGTTCTTCCCTCTTTCTTCACTACTACAATCTGAGTACCAAGATACTTATAGTACTACACTTTTAATTGCACCAGAACTATCTCTAGTTCTAAAAGACTATACGTCGACCTACTGACTCGCATCCACAATTAACTCTGCTCCAGCAGCAGTTTTTGATTCTTATACAAATAATTTAAACTACTTTCCCGGTGAAGGTATGATTAGTTTTTTGCTATTTGGATTATTTGCATGGTTCTTAGTGCATTTTTTCACTACAGTTCTTGTTCTAAAATGAACAACACCTATTAGTGCTCACTTCACCCGGTGGTATTATTATTTCTTTTCTATGTCTCGTGAAACCCGAGTTCAATTTGAGGCAGTTTTACAAACCCTGCTTTTCATTTTACTATACTGGGCTATGACGATAATGGCATTTGATGACGACCAAGAAGAGGTAATTGAGTTTATCGATACTGCTTTTTTTTATATGTTTTCATTTATCATTTTCTATTTATGCTACAAACACTCTATACATTACTTCGCCTTCTTAGCGGCTTCTAAAACTGAAACACGCTCTGTAAAATTTGTTGCAAATCAATTCTTTGCTGATTTCTTAGACACCTTTTCTTTAATGCTTCGGTTTTATATTTTATTATTCCGTATGAATGTTTACGATAATTTAGATGATTTCTTCGATTCATATTATATTTTCGTAGGTGACTTCGACGACGATGAATACTTAAATGAGCTCTTTCTTTCGATTCACGGTACTATACTCTTTACTTTAGATAATGGAGATGACCGTTCCTTTTTACTTGAAGACGAGAATGACTTTTCGAACGATCTATTCTACACCTATTTTGTTTTATGAGGTAAATTATACTTATTTGTTTTCTTCATTGCAGAGTTAGCGGCTCGTTTAGGCTTAGCATTTTATATTTTCTATTTAATTATCTTTGAGGTACACTCAGTCAACTGTTCCTATCGTGAAGATACTTTCATGAACGCTAAGAAGACTTCCTAGTGCTTATTCTATATAATGGTTTTAGGTGATATTAACTTTATGTTTATTTTATTTTTTGTTATGCTAACAAGTATCGTCTTGAATATAAATACTGCTTTACACTTACTATTAACAGCCGAGCTCTTATGGATCACTTTATATGTAATGTGTCTTTTTATTGGTTTAATTTTCGATAATTTGAACATTCTTTCACTTACGTTTTTCTTTCTAATTTTATCTGCGGTGGAATTCGGTTTAGGGTTAATTATTATGTTGGTGCAACATATTATTTTCCGTTCAATAAATCTTAATGACAGTAACGCAAATACTTTAAAACTTTCGTCCCGCTTTTCAGCTAAACTTAAGCACCAATCTCACAAATTATTTTAATTTATGCTTTTTGCAACTCCTGAATCACTAGATTCTCAATTCTGATGTTTTTCTAATTTATCTTTTAGTTTTTTACTAGCCATCATTACTTATTCCTATATGAGATTACCTTCAACACTAGGCTCTTACATCATTAATCAACGAGTCCTATTTTTCCGCAAAAATACATGGTTCACTAATGAACAAAACATTGACTATTTAAAGAAAAATATCGAAAATAATGAGAGTTGGTTCACCGTCGTTTGGTCAACTTTATTATTAAGATGGGGTAAAGCCCGAATTTCGTATACAACAAATAGTTGAATTTACACCACAAATCATAAACGTATTGCAATTAATTACTTTATTTTCGTTTTAGTCGCCGGTACAGCAGGTATGAGTCTTGCATCCGTAATTCGTCTAGAGTTTGCTTACCCGGGTGTTGGTATTCTCGCCGGAGACAGTTTACAATATTTAAGTATTGCTACTGCCCACGGTGTTATTATGGTCTTCTTTATGATTATGCCCGTCGTTTTCGGCGCTTTCGGTAACTTTTTACTCCCAACACAATTAGGAGTTCACGATGTTGCATTCCCACGCTTAAACAGTGCAGCTTTTTGGTTTTTACCAGGAGGTTTAATTATGTTAATGCAACTAGTTTGTGTAGACCGCCGTTATCAACGTATGAACTGTTTCAATATTAGGGAGTTACAAGGTGTATTAAAACGTAAGTTTTTTACTGACTTAGTTAATACTAATGACCACCGAGACTTCTTAAATCAATCTATGGTCGGTCTCCGTTTCAAGTCAAATAATAGTTTGGCAATCACTCCCGATTTAGAATCTTTTTTTAATTTCGGTACAACAACAAATTCCAAATCCAAAACACTCAATTTTACTAATAATTATTTTCCTCAACAATGGGCCCTTCTTACTGATCGATTTGCAGGCTTTGAATTCACAAGCTTATATGCCCCAAACACTATTATGTCTTTTATTATGAACACATTTAACATATTTACTTCGGTAAACTTCACCTCGTTATTTACATTCCTACAACCTTCTGTAATTTTCACATCTGTTCTTGCCTTGAATACTTCTTTTGTTTCTAACACTAATATTATTTCATCCCCTCAACCCACCCTACAAGAAACACAAGTTGGTGCTGCTACCGTATTTTCCACAGAAAATCTCAATCTCAACAATGCTCATGAAGGTACTAATGCTCTTTTCTCCGAAACGTCCAATAATGCACGATTCACGCGATTTAATAATCCACTAATCAGTTATGATTACAAGTGTGGTCATTATTTAGGTATTTGAGAATCACTTTATCCGTCACTTATGACTTCGTATATTGAGGTTGCTCGCGGTATTCGTAAAGCTCCTTGGTTTTTATCGGATCAATTTACTGAGTTATTAAAAAACAATCATCAAAATTTCATGAAAAAGTTCACAACTCAATCTAATCTAAAGTTAGCCGACGTAGACAATTGGTATTCATCGCATGTGGCACCCGTCGACAACTTTTTCAATATAACCTACATTTTTAAGCAAAATAATAACTTTATCAATTCGCGTTGGGTTTCTCTAAATGCTATGGATCAGAAGTTTTATAAAATGTTCGATTCAAGTTCAACTCAGCAACGAGTACTCGCAAATTGACGACAACTCAAGTTTTCTCGAGAAGCATGAAGGTGTAAATTATTAGCAGCTCGTCATCAAAATACGATGTATCGTAGGTTTACTGGTGAGGACGGTTTAGTTTATTCCATCGAACGTAATGCTAAGGATTTACTTCCTGGTTGAGCTATGGTTACACCCTTTTCAGCCCGAACTCGTTTTACTGCAATTGGTAAAGTCGATGTGGGTTTAATGGGTGTTTTCTTAGCAATTAATGCGTCGATCGTCAGTTCCGCAAATTTCTTAGTTACGTACCGTTATTTGTCAACTTTAAATAATCGTAAAATGCGAGATGCTCGATCTTTCTTTTCTGAAGGTTTAATTACTGCGTCTTGGATGATGATTGCGGCAAACCCTATGCTAGCTATAGGTATTTTGATGCTTTTATCTGACCGTCATTGACAAACTTCATTCTTCGACTATTCGGGTGGTGGTGACACTGTCTTGTTTCAACACATGTTTTGGTTCTTTGGTCACCCTGAAGTTTACATTATCATGTTACCTGTTTTTGGTTTCACTAACACTATGATGTCATTTTACTTACGTAAACGTGTCTCGGCTCGAGCCAGTCTATTGTATTCTATGTATACTATTGCGTTCTTAGGTTTTTTTGTTTGGGGTCACCATATGTATATGGTCGGACTTTCTCACACCACAAGAATGCTATTTAGTACACTTACGGTTATGATTTCGGTTCCAGCTGCTACAAAACTTATGCATTGAAGTGTTACACTCGTTAATAGCGCTTTAGTTATGGAGTTACCTTTCTTATTTACTTTTACGTTTGTATTCTTTTTTGTTTCTGGTGGTGTATCCGGTATGGCCGTTGCTCACACTGGAATGGACATATTATTTCATGATACGTTTTATGTAATCGGACATTTCCATGTAATGTTTGCAGGTGCTGCTATGCTTGGTATCTTCGGGGCTTTCTACTTTTACTTTCCTGCAATTTACGGTGTTAAGTACAGTCGAATCTTCGCGTATATTCATTACGTATATTATTTATTCGGTCAATTATTAACGGTTATTCCTATGCTTTGATTAGGTTATTGTGGTATGCCACGTCGCGTTCTTGACTACCCGTCATCATTAGGTGGGTGACACAGTATTTCCTCAGCAGGTCATTTATTAAGTGTTGCTGCCTTACTCTCATTCTTTATGATGATGTATGATAGTATCCGTCAAGCAAAACCGTCAATTCGAAACAACTTCGGTGTGGGCCGATTCAACACTCGTTTGAACTTCTATTTATTTGAGATAAACCGACTCTCTTTTATTCAGCGTAAGAGTTTCCATAATCATAGATTTATCTCTGGTACAGGAAATACAAAGTTAAACATTAATTTATTAACCTTATCGTCATTAGATTCTACGTTATTTTCATACCAATTTACTCGGTAAATTAACTTAACCTGCGGTTAGGTCATTGCGTTTCCAAGAAAGGTTATCTAATTTCTTTGCGTCAGCTTATTCAAATAATTCAAAATACAATTCTAGTTATCTACTTTATCTACGTCTCCTATTTGAGCGTAATAACAAGTTTAAATCCACCTTCGACAAATTAGGTAACGTATTTCGTAATTCAAAGTGAAACGATCTTAAGGTCCAAAATATTAAAAGCTCATTAATCAATTCGTGGTTCTCAACAGGGTTAAGTATCGTTTTGGTTACGTTATTCCTATTTTCTTTCTTCGGTTTCACTAACAACACTGGAACTATTTTTATTCCTGCGTTTTTATCCGAAATAAAAAGCTTAAGTTTCTTCCTTGTCGCACAAGCAACAAACGCCTTAACATTAACTTTTATTAAGTTAGGGTTCTTACTCCTTGCAACTAAACTTTATTTAATTAGGCTCGTCGGCTTCAATACCGGTTTTGTCTTTGAAACTTTCTCACAAACACCTTCAAATACTAAATTTACTAAATCCGAAAGCTTTATAAGCAACGCAAACTATACTTTAACCTCGACAGTAAAGTACGATATTGGTACGCTTGAATTAGTTCGTAATCTTAGTCGTTCTACGCACGCATTAGCTCGACTACAACAAACAAGAACTTTTCAAAATTTCTTAGATTCTACGCAGCGTCAACCTATAACCCTAATTGAGTTTTTGCTACACGAAACTCTCGATTTTGGCTACGCCGAACCTTGTTCGTATAAACCCCGCCAATTATACCACGGTGTTAATAGTTACAAACCCGACTTTGGCTTTAAAAATAAGTCCGTTACCCTCGATCTTAAAACCCTCAACACGTTAAACAACACTTCGTTTATGAAGAATCTATCAAACTTAAATGTTTATACGAACTTAAACCAATCAAAGCAAAATAGGTGACTTTTAAAAAACTCATTATTAGCAAATACTAGTACTACAGACTTGTTTAAGTTTACTCAAGCAAAAAGTTTAGTAGGTAACACGCTATTCGACTCATCTTCAACCTCTCACAATATGTGAAATTCGTCTAAGTTGACTCAACTATCTAAAACGAGCGAACTCGTAAACCTGGCTTTGTTTCAAAACGTAAATTTAGGCAAAGAGTTTTTCGCTTTCAGTAACAACCTCAGTTTATTAAGCGCTACTCCTGCAAATTTGCAAAACTTTGATTTCTTCGAAGAAAGTCGACTTTGAACAACTAAAAAATACTTTTTTACTAACCAACTTAAATCAAATACTTTGGCTTTAACAAACACCGTAGATCCCAGCTTGGTTAATTTAGTTGGTTCTAATTCCGTGAATGCTAAACTAAACCTACTGTTAAGTATTAAAAACACCTCTCTCGAGCAGCAAACGGTTTTGTTGAGTTTCGTGACAAATCCCAACGTGTCAGAAAACATTAAAAAAAGTTTCTTAAACACGGGGGGTGTTGGTGTCAGTGGTGATTACGACCATTTACGTAACCTAAGTGGTGGCTTCGTCTCTGCCCTAACCTCAACAACGGCAGTCTCAAACACAAGCGTCAATTTACTAACACAAACTTCGAATAAATTACTTAATAAAAAAGCGCTATGCTTTATTACACTTAAGTAATTCCCTAAATATAAAAGTGTTATCGTCACTTCAGCAAGCTTCTCCTTCAAGTGCTTTTGTTGCTAACGCTAAGAACCACCCATTAAACTACAATGTATTCAACGAATTATTTTCTTTAGAAAGTATTATTGAATTTTTTGGATTTAATGAAAACGAAATTTTTTTCCTACGCATTCAGGAGTTTCTTGTCCAAGAAACTTCCGATATTATCAAAAACTTAGAGGTTTTCAACCTCTTTAGCTCTCAAAATAATGACATCTTTAGTATTTTTAATGATTGTAGCTTTTTCTCCGTTTCGGATTTACAAAGCTCAAACCTATTTCAAATCAACAAAACCCTACTCAAAAATATTGAAACTGCTGGTATTGACTGTGTTGAAAACACTACAGGACTACGAGCTGTATACCCCAATTTCTACGACTTAATTACTGACTACGAACTTGCTACTGTTGAAGACGACGGGTCCATGATCGACGCTCTTTCAACTCCAGATACTAAACTGCATTACCCAGAACCTTTCGTCGCTTCCCCCTCATTTGTTCATGAGGATTTATGATTTATTCACATCTTACACTACCAACACTGATTATGGTTCATGTTCATTTCATTAATCATGTTCTATTTTATCACGTTTATTAACGTCGTTCGTTGGTGTAATTTAAGAACGAAACCTCGTCGCGAAACGCGAGGTGTTAGTCGTTCTAAGTGTGCCGATTTAATCACGGCGTGTGTACCTGTCACTTGGGCAGCTTCTATTATTATTTCAGAAACGGTTGATGCAGCAGATTACTATGACGGTTTTGGTTCGGGCGAAATCGTTATCGGTATTCGTGCTTATCAGTGAGGTTGAGAGTATTTCTACCCAAAAGGTATCGATCTTAATTATAACGTTAACCCTTCGTATTCTTCCATGGTAGGTAACTCGTTAAAGTATACAACCACTAATTCCAATGCTCTAAAATCCAATACACTTTGGAAATATTACCAAAATCAAAACAATAACAAAACTACGTCAACCCCGGCTCACTTAATTTTAGCACCTAGTGACAGTGACAAAGTTTTAAATTTCATGAAATTTTCGGACATGGGAGTAGATAACTTAAAAGATTCTACGACTTTTAAAAAAATCCAATATTTTTCGAAATCAAATCCACAAAAATTATACAGTAACGTTGATGAGTTCAATCTTAAATACAAAAAATTATCCGATTTATATTTAAGTGACTATGAGACTGCATCAACACCTAACTACGGCATCAAACGTCAACATAATTATGTGTCACGACAATCTTTATTAAATAACTCAAACACGTTCATGGATTCAAAAAGCCTAAATACTTTTATGAGTTATAACCATGGTACCTCTGCAGAGTCTAAAAATACCCCATTAACAAATTCCTTAAAATTCCATAACCATTCACCTGCATTAGGTGCAACAACTTCAAGTAATTCATTAAATAAAAAACTTAATTCTACAAACCAATCAACACAAGGATTATCTTTAGCGAATTATCTATCTTTCTTAGATAAAACAACCTTGATTTCCGCCGAAACGGATAGTGCCCAAACCTCTAACCCGTTAAAATACGCACTTAATAACAAGTGGAATAAAAAAAACTTTATTAATGCTAAGTGAGCAAACACACTCTTATTAGAGGATGAGATTACCGGTACATCACCAACTTCTAACTTTTCCACCAAGTTACTGAACGAAGAAGTTTCGCCTCGATTCAAAGACTTAAAATCCGCCGGAACGTCGTTTCTACCAAGTGAGCGTAATACCCGACTAGTTAATAACTTAAGTGGTAGCAAGTCAATTTTAAACTATGGCTCTGCGGACAATAACCTTAATACGTTAGTTGCTACGTCTCATTTGTCATCACCTAGTACATTACAAGAGGCTCTCTTTACTGGTGCTAACACCCAGTGAGTAAGTACTAACTCCTTATCCCGTTTATTAAATAATACTACCTCATCGCCTATGTCCCACACACCAATTCAAACTTCTGGAGCTTCGAACTACGCTTTGGCCTTTGATAAATTTCTAAAAAACGAAGACGACTTAACTCCTAACCTCCTAAAAAGTAAGGAAGAGTCCGCACCTAATCACATATTTAACACTTATTGGTTAACTCATTGGGCTTCGTCTAACAGCACCCATAGATATACTAACTTATTTGATCTCAACCAATACTTTGATACAGCTTATTTACCTACTTTTCATGAATACGCAGAGTATGACTTCAAAAATTGACAAGCCTTAGAGTTACTTGAGGATGCTTTTTGAGAATCAACTTATTCGGCTTTCTCTCATGAAGACTACTTGAATATTCTACAAAGTGCAAAGGATCATACGTATTTTAAAAAACAAGAAGAATTATTTAATTTATCGAACCGTCACAAAAAATTTAAAGCAGGTCTTTTATCAAAGCCTTCCTTTAAGGACTTAACAGCTCAATCTACAACTAATTCCCTACCTATATTCTCTGAAGAATCCGTTATCGACCCATCACTACTAAACCTATCTAGTTTTTTCAATTTTTCAAATGAAACAACAGTAGATTCGCTAGAGGACAGTTACGAAAGTTTCAAATACATAAATTATATTTACCACTTAAATTATACGTCTTTGTCTCAATCCAACAGCTCAGCTATGCACCCACTATCCTATACGCAAATTATAGACAATTTTAGGGCCGATTATGAGGATAATTCATGGTACTCGAGCGTCGACACATCTCACGATAATGATTACAATACTTCGGCTTTGTCGACTGATTCTGATTTACGTGTTACAAACACGATGAAGCTTAGGAGTTCCGCACGTAGTGCTATTGTTACTTACAATGCTATTCAAAAAGTATTTAAATCTCGTTTCGACGAAGGTCGATCGAATGCTCGTTTACAGGATTTCTCTAATTCATACGTGTCGCACCCATTCATAACCGAGAAAAAATCCCCATATGAAAGTATGTTAGCTAAAAATACTGATAGTTTCTTTAACGTAAACAGTTACAAAAACTCATTAGTATCGAACTTCAATCAAAACACGGCGATCTGAAATTCATTAAATACTTACTTTGTTGACGTACCTTTTCTGCTTTCTATGAAAAGTGACCCTTCACGCTATTTATGGTTTGATTGACAGTCCCGTTGATCTTCATTAGAGGTACAACCCTCTTCAACAGCACGTTATTCGTTGCTAGGACTACCTTATACGTCTAAATCATTTGAATATTCAACCGGTGCTGGTGATGAAATTAATGATAGTGAGAATTACTTAATCAAGTTGGCTAGGGCACGTAAGAACTACTTATCTAGTTGAGCACGTACACCTTATTTCTATTCACGTGTTTCTAATTGGTACCAAACCCCTAAACAGTTACAGACTCTTTATACTCATAACTCAATCAGTAACTTAAAAACTTCGTTATTTAATGCACGTAATTACTGATCTTCAGTTCAGTATGTCGGCTTCACTACATCACAGTCGACCCCAACACTTTCGGGAGTTAATACACCTCTTCGATCTTCGTGACGTCCATCGACTTCAATCCAATCGTATTATTACAATGCGAGTATTTTAACCGATCTATTATCTAAACGTGAGTACATTTATAGGCAGTATTTTACCCAAAAGGGCTTAACCACTGCTATACCTAAGTACTTTACCGCCGCACCTAACAATCCTTTATTAGAGGAGGTTAAGGCTGCTTATCCTTTGATTGACCCAACTTCTTTTAGCTCAGAAACCTCACGAGATTTGTTTTATTCAAACACAAATTTTATCAAGTTTATTGTACTAAAAGACATTCTTAACTTAACGAACTCTAAAATCCAAAACTCGTCAATTAACCTAAGTTCTATAAATAATTACTTATTCTTTTACTTATTTAACACTGACAACAACTCGTCGGATTTAGGTAATAATAAGACACTATTTAAGTCCCAATTTAGGCCCATGAAAAAAGGAGTAACTAATATGATAAGACTCCATGCTACAAGTGCAATTGCGATGCCTATCGAAATTCGCCTTCACATATTAGCTTCGTCTAAGGATATCATCCACTCGTGATCAATCCCATCGGCGGGAATTAAAATTGATTGTGTACCTGGGTATTCATCTCACCGTATTGCTATATTCTTAGTTACGGGTATCTTTTGGGGTCAATGTATGGAGATTTGTGGTCGTTTCCATCACTGGATGCCAATTATCGTTTACTTCATGAAGCGTGATTTATTCTTCTTATGGTGTACACATTTCATGCATTATTCGAGCCTTGAAAACACCTTTAATATGACTGATCGTCAATTTACTGACCATGTAAAGTTAGTCTCTTACGACAAATCAACTTGGGTACATGAATTTACTAAGTCGTTCTAAATATTAAAAATGTTATTTATTAAAACAAAGTCGAGTTTTCGTAAAATGATGGTCTCGTCCACTACACAATTAAAATCTAAAAGATTACTTTCGGGGCCTGTAAAACTCGCTAATTTTTTTAACTACCACCTCTTATCAAAGTCCTCGGTGCGTAATCCAATGTCAAATTTACTAAGTATTTACTCTCGCCACTTTTTATACAGACTTAGTTTATGTGCACAGTCAAGTCTAGTCCTACCTAAACGTAGGTTGGTTGTTAAGAAAGCACCTGTTGGCTCGTACCTGAACTTGTTATAATTTTAAGTCGCGTCATGACCGCGGTAAGTTTACTAGTTTACGTGTTTAAGGGGGTATAGCTCAATGGTAGAGCAGTAGGCTTTTAACCTATTTGTTATGGGTTCGAATCCCATTACCCTCAACACTAAATAAATAATGAGACAACCAAACCACATCATTCTAGATTTCGAACACAATTCCTCTGGTAACTCTAACTGCTATTGAGCACTTAATCTACTTTCGTCAAAACAGACGCCTTTATTTATGGATTATGTAAGTGTATCCCGTAAATACACTAGTGGAGCAACTTCATTAAGCTCAAAAAATTTTATAGGAGCTTCACAAACTAATACAGTTAAGTCTAGTGATTCACATAAAGCATCTTTTTTACAAGACTGAGAAAAGCGCGGACTATCACATATCTACAAATCAGCAAAAACAGCGAATTCTCAAGACTACGACATGTTCGATTATTTAAACTCTAGTCCTAAAAATTATCACGAACGCAAGTTAAGTACTTTATTGAAAAAGTATAATCAATCCAGCGCTGCGACCTTTGTTAACACGACTCTCAACACTGACTCAACTTTGATAAACGTGAATTTTTTACGTAAAGAGCGCCTCTACACTAAACTGAAGTACTCACGATCTCCTGCTTACGATATCGTATCTGGTGGTGCGGCCGCATTACTAGCAGGGTTCATTGGTTTTTTAATCTCTGAAAAATTCGGGTATGAATTAGTCGATTCTGGAGATTTTTATTACGCGTTTATGTATGTAGTTTTTGCAGTTTTCTCAATAAAACCACTACTTACGGTGTCGGACTCTACCAAAGGTTTTATTCAGTGCCTCTCACTACGCTCATTAATTTTATTTTACGTCACACTCTGCAAGTTAGTTCTAAGTAAATTTAAGTAAGTCTTTTAAGTTTTTTTTTTGATACACCAACCATTTATAGTGTTTTATTATGTTTTAGAGTAGGTCGCAGAATGTAATTATGCGTCTGAACAAAGGAGAGTCAACTTCTAAAGCTCATACACTTAATTTCGATAGTGAACAGTAATGTGAGAGAGAGGGTGAAAATTTATCAACATGAGAAGTGAAATATTATTGAAACTTAATGTATAAACTGTTAAAGCTTAAGCTATAACGTACCTTTTGCATAATGGGCTAGCAAGTTAATATATGTAGCAAGCTTAAACTTAAGTAGGCGTAGATAACTCGATATAAAGTTACATTTATTAGACCCGAAACTAATCGATCTAATTATGGGCAGGCTAAAAAGAAATTTGAGGGCCGAACTCGTGAATGTTGCATTATTCTGAGACGACCTGTAATTAGGGGTGAAAGGCCAATCAAGATTAGTGATAGCTGGTTCTCCACGAAAATTATCTTAGTAACGATAACATGATTATTACTTTAAGGTAAAGTTATTTTTAAGTACAGTGATTGAATATTTGACTATATTTCGAGAAACTAATAATGTAAAGTATATAAATATGTTAATTTAGACGTGTTCGCGCAAAGGTGATACGTCAAGAGGGAAACAGCCCAGACCGGTAGATAAGGTGCCTAATAGTAGTTAAGTAAAAAGGTTTAAATAAAATAAGTTACTTAGGGGATAGGCTTGGAAGCAGCCATTCATTAAAGAAAGAGTAAAAGCTCACTAAGTTAATAACGCGTCACGATTTGATATGTGTTATTTTATTTTTTCCGATAATGTAGAGGCATTAAAATTACTAACCGAAGCTCCGGAAAGTAAACTTTGGTAGTGGAGTTTTCTGTAAATCAATGACGATTAATTGCGAGATTAGTTTGAGATATCAGTTTTAATTATGCTAGCGATAGTAACGTAAAGCTGTGAATATATATCATGGCCGTCAAAAATTCTAGAATTTCATTTAAACGGATAACGTAAATGTAAAATACGTCCTCTTAGAAAAAGGCCAGCGCCGTAAGTTCAAAGAGCCGACTTTTAATTCGACGCCTTAACCTAACACCTTTCGATCGCAGTAGTTTAGAGTCTGGTCGTTAGCGCAAAGCCTAGAAAAATATTAAAGGCGCTCGGTTTCCGAACTGAGTGAGTTTTTTTACTCCGCACAACGTATTAAATCTGACACTAGTGAATAGGTAGAACATACTAAGACGATAGAAGAATGTAGTTGAAGGAACTCGGCAAATTAACCCTGTAACGTCTGGAGAAGGGGGACCTTTTTCAATGAAGGTATTTAAAAAGAGAGGGCGGCGACTGTTTATCAAAAACACAGGACTTTGCTAAATTTAATTATGATGTATAAGGTCTGACACCTGCCCGGTTCCTTTAAGTAAAAAGTTATAAGTATTGCTTATTGACTTAAGCTGAGGTAAACGGCGGCTGTAACTCTGACGGTCCGAAGGTAGCGAAATTCATTGGCGGGTAAGTTCCGTCCTGCATGAATGGTGTAACGACTGCCCTACTGTCTCCAACTACAATCTAGTGAACCCGAATACTAGGTGAAAATGCCTCGACTGAACAGCGGGACGGAAAGACCCCGTGCACCTTTACTAGAACCTTATACTACTTTTGTATTTTCATAAATTATAGTAGAATTTTTTTCTTTAACTATGACTATTAAAATCTTAAGTTTAAAGTTACATAAATGAAAAAACTTCAAACTGTAAGGATGCTAGTTTCACTGGGGCGGTGACCTCCTAAAAAGTAACGGGGGTGTGCAATGACTTTGTAAAGCATGTGAATTATGCGAGCATTATAATGAATTAAACTTAGTCTGATTAACTAACTGATAAGTTAGTTAAGGGTAAAACTTTTATTATTTACCTGCCATAGTGACCCGATAAATTTAATTGACAAATCTATCGATTAACGGATAAAAGGTACGCCGGGGATAACAGGCTAATGACTCCTAAGAGTTCC
>TARA_B110000285_G_scaffold235577_1_pt1 | contig 19914 bp, 20 predicted proteins | sample TARA_B110000285 | Tara Oceans TARA_B110000285 (sample SAMEA4397756) | marine metagenome | biome: Polar Biome; feature: [SRF] surface water layer (ENVO:00010504); material: water (ENVO:00002006), including particulate matter (ENVO:01000060) such as... | depth 5 m
CACCACCCCCACCACCGTCGTCGTCACCACCATCGTCACCACCGGAACCACTGCCACCACGCCCACCGCCGTCGGAACCACTGCCACCACCCCCATCGTCGTCGACGTCCAGGAGTTTTTCCAGCATTATTTTTTGTGTTTGCAAGTCTTCCGCTGATTTGTTTCTTCTCTCTACCAGATGTACATCCTGTTCGTGTTCACCCGGTGTCTCTCTGATAGTAATTGGGACTTGCAGTGTAGCAATATCAAGATCTAAGAGATTTATCTTATTTTGTATATCTTTGACTATTGTAGGCGGTGCTTGTCCATGATACAATTTTGATTTAAATTCTTTTGCCAACTCACTGGGACTAATACGTTCTACCACTGCGCTCATTTTGTCATTCTTTGCCATCTTATAAATAGTGTAAAATATCTCATAAAATGTCTCGGGTGTCTTCCGAGGAAATATCCACTACCAGCATGCTGTCTCTCAATTTTGCTTTGGGGTGCACACTGTTTGTGCTTGTTGGGTTAAAACTTAAATCTAGATATACTTCTGGACACGGTTGGTGTTGATTCCTTTTTCTGACCAAAATAGATACCTATGTCCTGTTCGGAGATACACACGTTGTCCCGGGTGCCACCAATCTTCTTGATGTTGTCCCACGTCCACCCAAGTTCGTGCAGTTGTTGGGGTGTGAGTTTCAGTTCCACCAAGTCGTGCACAGACATGCATGTTTGCATCATTTCTTTTGCTGTAATTTGCAGTGTTTGCAGGTGTTTCCACTCTAATTTTTTAAAACCGTGTGGTTGAAAATTCATTGCGATCATGTGCGACCATTTGAACCCGAAATCAATCAGTGAGTCCGTGCTGTGTTTGAGTGACCCCCACTTTACCTGTTGTTCCACAAAATCATGAGGTTGGATTCCCTTGAGTTTAAGAGTGGAAAGCGAACCCGACAAATTGTTGTTGTCGAACATTGATGTGGCTTTTTGCCAGAGTGACATTTCTTCCTGTGGAGTTCTCCTAGCATGAATGATCATGTTCATGGAGTGAAGTCTACTTTCACCGAAATCTGGAAGTGTGTTCATAGGTTTTATTGATTGTAGTTTGGATTTAAATAGTTATGTTTTATGTAGTTAGTCTAGGGTACAGTAAAATATCTAGTTTCTCTCCGTGTTTGGCTTGGGACAGTGCTTTGGCTACCTGTCTCTTGTCAATGTGTGAATACTTAAATACTTCTCGTGCGGCGTCTTCGGATTTGTCTGTGTCACTCCATTTGTCGTAGTACAACTCAGCAATTTCTGTATCCGTCATGGGTGCCAAACAGAATCGCATCTTGTCCCGGTCAATACCGCGGTGTGGTTTAGTATTGTCGGGTACCGTCATGTAGAGCAGTTCGCCCGGTGAAATATGTTTGGCATGGTCGTTCATGATAGTAATTACACCGGACACGCACGAAACCAACCCCTGATCCACCTGCAATTGATTTGAAGCGTTGTGTTCTGTCTGTGCAATTCCCTCAAACAAAAAATTGTACAGTTTTTCTTCGTCGTCGCCCCTTTGCAACGCACCGTTCAACGACGAAAGCACGTGGGCGTGGTTTGATCTTCGAGTATTCTTACTGTCCGGCACACTGTACAGTGCTTCACCCTCCTTAATGTCAAACTTTTCCCAAGTGTCGGTCTTGTTATATTTTTTCAGATCTGACAACCCGGATTGATTTTTGTGTGCTCTTGCATCGCCCTGGTTGTACCTGACATTCAGGTAAAACGCATTGCCCAGTAAACGTTTCATACGTTTGCGTTGCATTTTTTAACATTGACGTGGTATAGTTATAGTGTAGTTTTTTTAATGGATTTTGCAGGGCAGTCTCGGGTGCAGTAAAATATCCAATCTTTCTCCCTTTTTGGCTTGCGACAATGCCTTGGCTACGGGACGGCGGCGTCGTTTGAGAATGGACTTGACCTTTTCAAGAAACTCTTGTTTGGTAGTGTCCACGTTCACGTCAAGGAAACGCAACATCTCTTTGTGAAACCCCATGTCGGTCGGTTGACCGGGCTTCAAGCAGAAACGTTTTTTATCTTTGGGAATGCCCCTGTACGGCACCGATGCAACGGGGGCTGCCAAATACAACAGATCGCCCGGGCTGATGGAATCGGTATGGTCGTTGATGATGGTGGCTAAACCACCCACTGCAGCGACCAAGCCTTGGTTCAAATTGGTGTTTTGAGGATTTTTTTCTGCTTTGTGCTCGGTTTGTGCAATGCCAAAAAAAGTATAGTCGTCCAGAATTGTCTCTTTGTTCTGCTCTGTCACCGCACCGTTTAACGAAGATATGACTCTTGCAGGGGGGTCTCTGGTTCTTACCTTGTTAGACTGACAGACCACAATTTCACCCTCTTTGATGTCAAACAATTCCCAATCGTGGTGGTGTTTGTAGTCGGGATGTCGTTTAGGACCAGAGGTGGATTTATTGGTTTCCGCCATTTTCTGGTTGAATTTTACATTGACGTAGTACGCTGGTCCCGCCAATCGTTTCATTCTTCTAGGCTGCATTTTATAGAGATTGTGGTAAGTAGTTATAGTATCGTTTTTTTATTTACAGAATAAGAATTTCTATTTGTGGGAGTTTAGTCATTCCATCCCTGTCTAGGAGTGCTCGCACAATTTTTCTTTCCGAAACCGGTCTGCTGGTGAAACTGACAATGCCGATCGGGATGTGCATGATTGGTTCCTTTTCGTCGTGAAACTCCGCTGCAAGTTTGGCGGGGACTTTGCTGTTGACAGTGGGTCTGAACTGAAAATGCCCACCACTGTACAACACCAGTCCAACATGATCACCCTTCTTCACAGTGCCAAAAATATTGGCAATCTTGGAACGTCCAAACACGTCCACATTGATCAACATTTGTTGTGCTTTTCCACGAACCCCCCCCTGCACATTGGTCTCATTTCTGTAAATCCCAAAAAAATTATAGTCGATGTCTGCAAACTCTTTGTATTTGCTGGACCCGTCGTCGATCGCAAACTCAGTATTCATCTGAACCAAGTCCGACACTGTTTGCAGCCTGCCAAACTGATTTTTCTGAGTAAAAATAATGTCTCCCGGAAAGTAGTCGACATGTGTTTTGTTTCTCCATGGTTTAATTAGAAGTGGTACCGATGCTGTTGTATTGGTTTGGGTGTGTATCTGGGAAGAGACGTTCTGCACGGGAATGTTGGAGCCAAACGGCACGTTGCGAGGACCTTGTGAATGTCCGGGAGTGGAACCCAGTGCACCGGGAGTTGACGAGCTGAAACCTTCGCGTGGGCGTTTACCAAGAGTAATCATTTTATCTACAAAAATGTGTTTATATAGTACATAAAAATTAATTGAATGCATACGGTTGCATGCTGGATGTTTCCACCGTTTGTTTGCGACGTTGGTTGGTAAAATATTTGACCAGTTCCAATTTGTGTTTGGATATTTTCACATATTCGTTCACACATTGTGGGTTCAGCATGACGGTCCCACTGTTGTTGTTCCGCATTGCTATGTTCTTCTTGTAATGCCTCTGCATTTTGGAACAGTACAATATGTCGTCCGCTATCTGCTGGGTGGTGTTGACTACATGGCGAGTGTAGTGTTCCTCGCAGGTTTTTTCGTCCAGATCCATTAGTTTTTTTCCCTGGCGTTTCAGGGGTTCCACGTGTTTCCGGTACATGTCGCAAATGACGGTGTATATCTGTTTGTTGTCTATTTTGCCAACGAGTGAGGCTTCCACCTTGGCAATGTTCTGTATAATATTGTCGTTTTGATACGCACACAACGGGCAAAAATCAACCCCCTTTTCCATCAATTCACAAGAGTCTTCGGTGTCTTGCACGAATTGAGTGGCGTACATTTAACAGAGAGACGTGTACTATTTATAGCAGTGCTTTTGGTCACAAATCGATGCTTTTGTACATAATTGTTCCCCTGTACATATTGTGGTGTTTGACACATATGTTTTTATGGTTGCGGGGGCACTACCCCATTCAGTTATTCCCCCTGCAGTTCGCTATTCTGGTCGCCCAAGCGTGGATGGTCATAGACAGTGTGATCAATTGGGACACACCCGACACACTTCTGTACGTTGGACTTGTTCTACCAATTGTGATGTCAATACTGTGGGTGCCCGCCACGCTGCGCCTTGCCCAATCTCCGTCAAACACCGTGAAATGGATCTGGAACACCCTGTTGGCACTGCAGGTGGTAGGGTACTTTGTGTTGTGTCTGGCGTTCTGTTTGTTGGAAGCAGTCGTCAGTGCGTGCGTGTGCGGTGGTTGTCTCGTCATGGTGTTTGTGTTCGTGGTGCGTCTCTACAATTCTTCGGCATCCGACGACTCGAACACGGCTCTTTTGAGCATGTCTATTTGACACCCGTGGGGTGTCTCAGCCAGGTGTACCCAGAGCGGAAAAATGTCGCGGATGGAACCGTGACCGTACACTCTACCTTGGGACAAGACAGTGTAGGCACCAAAACGTTCCAAAATAATAGGAGCTTGACCCGCTCGCAACGCTGTCTGGTGCTTGTGTTGGTCGACTTCCCAACACACGAAATATTTGATAAAATCTGTCTGGTAGTTGTTGATGAAATGAGTCCGAATCAATCGCAACCAGAGAACATCACTAAAGTGTGCACAGATCTCTTCGTACGTCCCGTACGAAATGATGTTCTGGTACTTTTGCATCAGGCATATTGGGCGTCGTTTGTACAGGCACGAGTACGCCGACAGGTGGTCACCCAGTTGGTCGTGCGTGGCAATTTCCAGGTCGCCGTAGTCCAGCTCTCGCTGCCACACTGCTTTGGACAACTCTTCTCTGAATTTTGTAATTTTCAAATGCCTCTTTTCCTTTTGAATGAAGGTGTCAAAGAAATGCACCAGGTCTGGAGCCTTGGCGGTCGGGAACCACTCCACCTGTGCCATGGTCTGGTTGAACCAGTAGTATCTGGCGAGCATTGCCATAATTGACACCGGTTTCAGAGTATACCACTCGTCCTTTTTTTCAAAGGCGTTGCAGGGTTGGGTATGTTTGTGTGTAGTCCATGTTTTGCAGGAGTCCCACAACATGTTCAAAAACAACTTCATTTCTGGACAGGGGGCAAGTTTCCTCCACCTCAATGCCACCGCGTCCAGAGTGGTCAACAAACTGTCCGCACCCCACTTGCCATTCGTGCTCAACAAATTGTTGGACTTTGCCCATGCCAGTGCTGACGGGTCCTGTTCCATACTGTCGCGACAGTGTAGTAGTGTGACCCATGTCATCATGGTCTTGGTCCAGCGTGGAAGAATTCCCGGCACTCTTTCCTGTTCGGAGTGGTACGTGGACATCAGAAGCCGATGCACCGCCGACGCACAGCCGGTTTGAATGTCGTAGACGTCAACGAGCCACAACAAACGATCCACCGTCTCCACCGGTTCGACCGCCATTGCCTCCTCCACCGTGTGTACTCGGACAGTCAGGTAGGTACTTTTATACATTTCTAACAGAATTTCGAATGGTTATAGTGCGGAGACCGGCTGTTAATAGCGGGACCACGTTCACAAGCAGGCTGGTGGCACTTCGGTGAGAACAACAGGCGTTCTGCGCGCAGTGTTCGGAACAATCGCTACACCCGGTGCAGTCGGTGTTGACAAAACGAAGAGCCACCGAAAGCAGTGCACAGCCCGCCAACGCGTAGTTCAATGGTTTGTCAGGGGTTGCGGTGTCCAGCAACAGGCAGCAGAACACAATGAGAAAGTCACACAGGATGGTGTAGTCGTACAAGTAATTGAAGTCTGCCGAGAACCAGACGAACCAAAAAATATACATGATCAGAACCGCTGTTGAATATATGATCCCCGTTATAAACATTTACAAAACAACCCAACACTATTTATACCGGTGCCCGCATACAAATGAGTACTCAGATTGAAATGGTCGAAGACGATGAAATCGAAGAGATCCACGAGAAAAAAACACTGCTGCACAAAAGCATACCCAAAAAATCAACCTTTTACAACTGCTGTCGGGCGTGCATGGTGCTGACCGCCATGGTAATATTTGTATTGATGCTAGTGCAGTTGTGGAGCAACTACGGCGAGTACATCCAGAACAGAGTCATGGCACCTTCCATTGCGGGAGCGGGGGAGTTCAACAGAGAGGGAGCGATCACACAGTTTGTAATGAAATACCACCAATGGACCAACAACACCCTGCACATCAACATTACCAAACCAACGTCGTACATGGTACTGACGGCACCCGATACACCACACACCTGGATCGAGGGCTGCCTGAAATTTACAACAGAAAGTGAGGACTTGAAAGTAATTGTTTATTCTATGTAAAATAAAAGATAAGGCAGTCGACTTTTTTGAGGCAGACCGTCAATCTTGTTGGCTACCTCGTCGTTAAACACGTGCCACCCGTCGCTGGTCACCGCGCACGCGGTGTAGTGACCCCCAAAAATGTTACCGTGGTGGTTGCACAACGCCACCAGTTTCAACGTCTTGCCTCCCACCACCACCGTCCTGGGCAAAGTCACCATGTAGTCCAGTTTGGCACGGGTGTCAAAACGTTTTAAATGAATCACACACATTGTAGCGGGGTGCACCGACAACTGCTTGGTAAGTCCGACAGTGCCGCACGACTCGCAGACCGCGTCCACCTGTTCGGGTTCTTGGTACGCCCGGATACCCTCGACAACGTCTCCGTTGATGGAGATGGACAAAAACGGTTCGGTGTTGCGAAGTGTATGCCCGCACGCGCACCGCAACGTGGAACAAGTGTGACCCGGGGGAATGTACTGTTCCAGTCGGTCCATCATTGTCAAATAAAATTCATGGGCGTCCCCCTGGCTGTACGGGTCCACACCCACCATCTCGACTTCGTGCAAGAAATGTTTGAGATCGGCAGTGCCACTGGCGGAATCTCGGTTGTACAACATGGTCAAAAATGAATCCAGCAGTGGGTCCCCGGGGTATACATTGTAGAGCTGTCGGGAAACTGGCTTCAGGTACCGAAACACCTGCAGCACGGCGTTGATGTAACAGTTGTTGCCAAAGTTCGGTATGCCAAGCGTGCACATCTTGATCTGAACCAATTAGGTATTAGTAGGGTCACAGTGCAAGTAAGACATGTACATCAACAACACTAAAACCACAGTCACCGCAACCGAAACAACGTACATGATTCCCTGCACGGAGTCCCTGGAGTACGCGTACTTGTACAGTGACAGATTCTACAACCTGTCGTGGTTGAAACACAGCGGACACAATCCGGACGACACCGACGCCAAGAGAGTGGTCTACACCAACAACCTTGTCAAACAACAGTGCCAAGACGCGGTAGAGTTGGACACCTACATTACAGGCAGAGTCAAACACACCCTGACCGAAGTGTACATGGGTCCCAACTTGCTGCTGGTTCCGGAAGACAACTTCACCATAGTGCCTCAACACCTTTTTATTCAAAGATGGACACCACAGACCAAAACATTTGATCTCGTCGTGATCAACAACACCCAAAGTATTGTGGTCTCGGCGGTGCCCAAACACGACATCGCAATCATACGAGAATGGAGCAAGGCGGAAATATATTGTGGAGGAGCGGACCCACTGCCGGTCAAAAGCATTGTGCGAGCACTGCAGCACCAGACGTACACCGAAGTGTGCGAGGCGTTGGGTACAGACAACGAGAGTGACAAGAGTGACGAGGAGTGGGTACCGGACACCGACTCCGAGTCCGAGTCCGAGGACTATTAAATTAAATATTCAGTTAGTACATTTGTAACAAAATCATTTATATTGACATACTTCCCTGTAATCATTTTGACACACTCTGCATCCAACACGGCGGCAAACTTTTCACTACGCAAAGGACATCCCTCCACTGTCACTCCGCACCACATCCCCATGATTAACAGAAACAACATTGGTACACGAGTGTCGTGGGTCGCCGCCTTCCTCAGAACCGATCGCATGTGTTCGCTTAAATCATAGTTGTCCAACTCCACCAGTATCCTTTGCATGACCGGGCTCATGTCACGATGTCCAAAAAAATAAGCGTAGATCAAATCGGAATCGGCACGCTTCTGACGCAGTGCGTCGGCTCGGGAAAAAATGTCCATTTTGTAACATTTTTTTCAGTTTTCGACACTCGCCATATTGCCACAACGTGTCACAACATGTAACCGGAATTGGACAAAATGTTTAACGTCAGAGGTACCGACTCCTGCACCACGACCATGCAAGACTCCAGCGACAAATGTTCAAACACATTGTGGTGGAGGCAAATCAGATTCACCATGCACTGGATCACAGCGTCGAGGACAGAATCCTTGGTCAAGATGCTGTCCCACAACACCACGCAGTCGTCCACCGCGTACACGTTGGCAAACATTGTAGGAACCATGCGGCTCACAAGACTGATAATCAGAGGCTCGTACTCCTCGGAAAAAATCTTTTTGCGCAGGTTGGGGTACTTGGTCGTACTGCGCAACTTGACCACTGCACAGATTACACAAATTTGATCGAGAGCGGCACTGTCGGATTTGTCGACGGGGTAGACCGACAACAGTGCCCCGACCAGGAACTGCAACGAGTAGTACGTGTCAAGCATTGCACACTCCGGAATGCTCGTGTAGTACACCTTCCACAAAGGAAACACTAAAAAATTCAAACCCTGTGGGTACCCAAACCCAATGTTAGTGTTGGCAAACGCGTTCAACACTTGGCAGATGGATTCACGGTGCGGGTCAAACCACTTGTCCGACGAGTGGGTGCGAACCACGTCCATTCGGATTTGAGAGTCGTACGCGGACGGGTCGAACTCGACGGGTGCTCGAATCTCGTGCCACCGCTCCACCGGACCCATCATTTTTGTACGCCATTGAAACGCTCTCGATGGCATCATCTTTGAACGGTACAAATCAAAGATATACCAACATCAGAAAAAATGAACTATAACTACCCACGCACCGACAAGTAAATGGACGAAACTTCAGAAAACATCTGGATCAAAAATGTAGTTTCAACAATCATGTTCGGAGTTACCGGAGCGTACTTTGCCGCCAACCTGGACGCCACAACTTTCTTACACGCCGACGTGGCACACCTCCTCAACTGCTTTGGAGCAGCTCTGTCGTTCATGTGCCTCCTCATGACGTTCTTTTCGGCAATCGCACACACCGACCTGTTGAAGCTCTGTTTCAATGACACCGACAGTACTCCCAAACTAGATACAAATTTTGCAGGGTTGTGGAGCGCAATGGAACAAAAAATCAGAGACACCTCTCTTCTAGTACTGTTCTCGATCGTGGGCATCGGTGCCGGCATGTCCACCGATAACACATTTGCGGTGGTCGCAGTGGTGTCTATCTTCCTAGGGCGTCAAACAGCAAAATACTTTGACATGCCAGTCGACGATCCATCCAAAGCTGATCCGAAAACCGTCACATGGGTCCAAAACGGACTCGCCTGCATTCTTTTTGTGACGGCGTTCGTCGCAGGCATCTTAAAAACCAAAGCGGATCTTGTCGATTACATTGTAGTGATCGCCGCCGTGGTACAACTCATTCTTGTCATCTCCAAACGTTTCAGTCCAGATCATAACCACCGTCGTATGCTCTTTGAAGAAACGGTCTGTTCATTGTACCACTTCGTTGTGCTCGGATCGCTTCTCAGCAGGGTTGATGCACATCACAATGATGATTCACATCCCAATGATGATTCACAATCCTTGTTGCTGATCTCCATCGCCGCGGTCGTCGTCGCCGATTTTTCGGCGAGGTTTCAAAAGTACGAACCCGACAACTTTCACGACGGGGAGAAATTAAATAATGAAGGTTTCATGGTAAAAATTCCAGGAGTCCCCGGCAGTGCCGTCAAACTTCTTGTGACCAGAGTCGCGCTCCTTGCCACCAGCGCCACCGCCGCCGTTGCAAGTGTCCTGTTATTTGATCAAGCCACCGGCAAAGAAGAACAGATCGCTGCACTTGCCATGGTTGCAAGTGTTCTCAAAACACTCAACTGCCTCTCCTTCCTTCTTGACTCCCGAACAGAATCCTACAAATCCGTGTACAACTTTATCAGCAACGGATGTACTTCCCTTCTTCTTCTCACCGTGTCTGTTCTTCTGGGAATGAACAGAAGTGATCCCAATGGACCCAAAGGACTCACGGTCGTCCTCTTGTGTGCGGCGATTGTAGCCAGAATTACAGACATGGTGCAAAACGCCTACGCTTCACCCCACCCGGAAGACACCAAACTGTACAAATCGTCCATCGACGACGAAGTATCCATCGACGCTGCGGGGATTACCAACTTCAGAGCCATCGTCGTGTTCATCCTGCTCGTCGTCGGCACCGCTACGTCCTACGTAGGTGCGGCAGAAATTTGCCCCGAGTTTATCTCGATCTCCAACCACACCAACGTGACCGTTACCTTGGACGGTGTACACGACTACTGTGGCTCCGCGGAAGACGTCAACCTCCTGCTCTCCTACTTTTCAATCATGACCGGACACACCTGCCTAGCGTTAGTGGCGTTCATCGTGGCGGCAGCCGTGCCGGAAAAATCACCGGTGCACTTTGTGGCACTCAGCACCGTGGAAATCCCTAGAGTGCTGGTCTCCACCACTATCATCGTACTGGGTGGGTTGGTGTTGGGCATCGACATTCCTACGGATGTCGCGCCAGTCCCCACAAACACCGTCCTGTCCATGTCGTACGTGGTGTACGCGCTTGCCGACGGGTTGGGCATGTCGCTCATGTAATATGGCGAATTTTTCCCAAAGTACACGCGTGCACACACATGTCCAGGCAACAAGCCCGGACCCTCCTGCAGGGGCACGGTATTGACCCAAACCTAGAAAACCAGATATGGGCACTGCCCTACTACGAACTGGGTGTACGACGATTACTGGCGGGATGGACCGTCGAAGACGTCGTGCAAGGGGAAAAAACCTACCAAGTCCGAGACGGAATCAACCGGTGTGAATGTGGCAGCTACAAAGTACTGGACAGGTCGATGCAGACCAGATCGGCGGACGAAGGTATGACACACTTTTTCTACTGCACTATATGTAAGAAGTCTTGGAAAACATAAATGGACGTGCCAAAGCTGTCCAAGTTTGACGGAGAGTTGCATGTTCTCAGTGATCGGTGCGTGTTGGGTCGGTCGGAAGCCCAGTCGGAAGAGGAGTGGTACATTTGGTTCACACCAAGAGGACAGAGCAGGACTTTTGTAGTGGATACCGTGGCGGAAGGACTAGACATCGGTAACACGATTCAAATAAAAGGAGAGATGTACAGAGTGGACGACATAGATATACGAAAAAGAAATAAACAAGGAAAAATAACAATGACTCGATTATAAATTTACTATAAATACCCGTACATCTGTACAAAAATGTCTTGCACCGCTCGTCACTCCACCTCACTTTTTGACACGGAAGTACATATTTTTGGTTACGACTGCACAGGGACAGGTATATTCTGGGGTCTCATTGCGTTCACAATTGGGCTTAAAATATACCAAAACAAAGTGTGGGCTGAAATGGGACAGGCTCAGAGGCTGGCACTCCAATACAGCAAAGCAGAAAGAGGTCCCTACGTCTGGGATCTGGTCAAAAGGGAAGCCCTTTCCACCAGTCTGGGTCTCATTTCCATCATTCTGGTATTGGGGTCCAACATATGGGTCATGATCGCCATTGTCGCCGGCAACCTGTGGGGTGTCTACCGCACCTACTCCAAACTCACCAAAGACTCGCACTCCACCGCACACGACCTGGTCGAAATGTTGCAGAAATACGACAAAGATAAGAACTCTACCACCGCCGAGTTCGTCGCACTCATGCGAGAACTGCTAAACGACCCAGATGTGAAACCCATGTCCAACATGTCCAACATGCCAGAATATCAACGATACACCGATCGAGAAATTAAATTCTGAACCACGACCACCAGCAGACCCCAGAACGGAGTGAGACCCGGTGCACCCCCGGTGACCCCGGGGACCCCAGGGACCCCGGCATGCAAAGAAACACAACTCTCCCCGATCGCGGTCAACAAAGTTGTCTCGTAGTACCCCATGTGCAAACATTGTTGCGAAGGCAGGTTGTAGTACATCGGATGACCGATCATGTTGTGGTGAGAGAACGACGAACCCGGGTTGTACTTGGTGGGGGCGTACAACTGCACCCCACCAATGTGGTAGTGGTCGCTGCGACGCATGCCGCACCCGTTCACTACGAAACCAAAGTCGTCTTGAATCTTGGTGTCCATCAACGTGGGGTAGCACCCGCCGGAATTGTACCCCACCGAGTCCTGCGTAATGCTGGAAGTAATGCCGGCACCGTGCAGCAACTCGTGCATCACCACCGTGTTCAAGTCGTAGCGCCACCCGACGTCGCAGGACCCGTCGAAACTGTAGTGCCAACCGTTCGGCACTTGCGGGTTAATGCGAATCATCACGTCGGTGTCGTTGTACCACGGGAACTTCAGCGACGACACCCACGCCTCGTCCTTCAAAAACATTGTTCGGGTAGCGTACCCCAACACCTGCTTGCCGACCAGGTCGTCGTCGTAGGCAATGTCCACGTGCACGTCCGGCAGAGAGGGGCACACCTTGCGGATCTCTTGCCACGCGTAGTCCGCGACCGCGTTCAAATCGGGGAGGGGGGAGGGGACAGAGTAGTGAGTTTCCAACTCCGCCCAACTTCCGGCAACCAACTTATCCATTTTATTGTATCAAATAATCATAGGTTATACTACAGTAATTACAGTTAACTCTCTTTTTGTACTCGGACCGGACTGGAGTCGGCGACCGCAAATTTTTGCATCGTACTTCACGTCGATCACCACTTCCCGTTCGACGTACTGTTCCAACATGTAAAAAATTGCCGAAAACCCATCCGTATTGTTGCACCAGTCGTACTGAATATCGGTGTACGTACATTTGTCCGCCGCGTCGTAATTGTCGTGGTGGCGACAAGTTTTGAAATCAAGAAGACTCGAAGCGGCAAATGCGGTCGGACTGCCACCCACCATCAAATCCCAGTAGTCTTGCAAAGCCTCCGTCTCCGTAGAACCCCAATCAAAACAACCGGTATTGGGACAGGACTGTGTCGCCGTGTTCAACACGCAACGTTCCAAACTACCCTGCTTGGGCACGCAAATACGAATGTCCGTCATCCACGGGTTGCCGAGACTGACGTTGAGCAGTGCCCGGGTGGGATGGATGACACTGACACTGTTGTCGATGATTACATGACCCTCGATACTGGTTTGTACCATGGGCGTGCGAAGAGGGCAGTCCGTCACACTCAGATTAAAATACATGTTCAACTGAGAGGTGGAATCCAAACAGTGCTGCCATCCAGAATTGTAGAAACAGTCGTGAAGAAGCACGGAAAATGCATAGTACCGGTCCGTAAACTGATAACAATCCTGCGACAAATCTTTGCACTCGGAGTGCAGGGTGAACGTTGTCTGACCACGTTTAGATCCGGAATAACCGGAATAAATGGAGGGTTGAATGTCCAACACCTCTCCGGGGAACCCAAGAGGAAAAGACCCCTCCACGTCGTTGGACGAAGACGCGATTCGGTAGTACTCCTTGCCGTCGTACGTCTGCACCGCGGTCTCGATCATGAAGAACATCGCCATTTTGTATCGCGTACCGGTGCAGTCGTCGGACTGGTACCAATCGTACTCCAAAAAACGAATCACCGTCGACGGGTCGGACGAAATTTCCAAACAACTGCCGTCGCGGCACTGGATGTCCACCACCCATGGAAATGATTCAAAACAATCGTCGTCGTTCACACAAGATGTCTGGCACGTCTGACTCTGGATCGGCAGTGCCACGCAACTCTGCACGTTTTCCACACACATGTTCAACGTGCACGGGTCGGTGTCGAAACACTGCCGCTGCACACCCACGCACGTGCCGGACTCGCAGTGGTCGGAAGAAGTGCAGTGCAGACCGTCGTCGCACAGAGTGCCGTCGGTGCCCGGAACATGCACGCACTCGCCGTCCACGCACTGACCCAGACCACAGTGGTCGTCCAAGTGAGTGCAGTCCACGGGTGCACCGGTGCACTGCCCCGCGCTGCAGGTGCTCACCGAACAAGTGTCCTGCCGGCAAGAAGTACCGTCGACCACGTCCTGGTACACGCAACCCGAAACGGGGTCGCACGCGCACGTCTGGCACTGGGCGGCGGTGCAGTTGAGAGGTACACCCACGCAAAATCCCCCGGTGCAACCGTCGTTGGCGGTGCACACGTTCTGGTCGTCGCAAGCCACGCCATTGGTGTAGGGTTGCAACACGCACCTGCTGCGCGACGTGTCGCACAGTGCCTGGTTGCACAGGGTGCCGGTGCAGTCGTTGTTGGTCTGGCAGCAGTTGTCGATTTGAGTAGTGAGACACACCCCGACACAGGTGTTGGTGGTGCAGGGGTCACCGTCGTCGCAGTCGCAGTCCATTGCCAAGAAAAAGGTCCCGACGCAAAAGAGCAGCAGAAAAAACCACATCGCGGGCGGGCAGTGAGACCGGTGAAAACGGTCTTGTCGCATTTTTACCTATTTGTGACGGATAGTTATAGTACCAAAATCAAATTTTTTACACTATAACCTTAGGTGGATTCCACATAAATGAAATCTTTATTAAGTTTAGGATTATTAAGTACCGCGATGGGAGTTTATGTTGATGAAAATTCGGGATCCGTTGTTATCGGAGGTGCTGCTATAGACGATAAATACGGAAGTGGGTCTATTATTAAACACGCTACTAGTGTCGGAATGTTTGAAATCAAAGCAACTGATACAAACACAATAGAATCACAACCTAATTCTAAACGGGTACACACTGATTTAAAATTACAAGTCAAATTAGCAACAGCTGCAGGCGCCGATGCATCAACGAGAATTAATTCTGCGGCATCACTAAGTTACTGGGCAGACACTTTGTGTGAGGATGCTTTTCACACATGGGACAGCGGAGCGTGTTCGGATAATACAATTTCAATTGAGGCAGAATGTTTAGCTACACACACCGACCCAACCAATACAATTGCTTTAGGAGCTGTTTACGCTGACGGAGTTTTGATTAGTAACAAGAGAAATTCTATAAGTGGTACATCAGACAAATCTGAATTACTAACCACTTGTGTAAGACTTAACAACCCGGATGATGGTAATACCAAATATTACGGGGATCTTCACGTAGAACTTTCACTAGATATTGCGTGGGAGAAAACTAATGACGATTACGTCAATGAAGCGATTGCAGACGATCCAATGGAATTTAAAGATGAAAATGCTGAAGGTGTTAATCAAGGTATTTTCTTAAGTGAATCATGGTCTCTTGTTGTTGATACAAATACACAATTTTCAGGAACCGCTATGGATGGTTCCAACCACGGATTAACTCGTCATACATTGCAAGCAGAAGCAGCCACAGATATTGGAGATAAACAAACAGCAGTCACTGTCGGAATTTCATCTTCCGATATGGCTTTAAAAGTCGCAAATGTTGATATTTCACATCAATCATTTGTCACTGGTACCCTTAAAGGTGCCACCGCAGTCATGACAATTGACGAAACTAAATACGCCGGATTTAGAAGAAGTACACAACTTATCACTGCAGAGAAAGAGCAAGCAGTTGCTTGTGAACCGGTTGTGGATATGGTTAATAATGAACTTACCGTAGTTTGCAAAAACGATCATGCTCATTTTATGCTTCCGTTTGATCATGTTAAACAAGCCTACATCAGTCCTGATACGTGTAGTGGTGGTTTGTGCGGCGGTAAAATCGTTATTACAGCGTCTGGTTCAGAATCGGGTGGTTTACAAACTGTTTGGGAAGGCGCAGGAGTTGACGGATGGGAAAATACCGGTCAGTACCAATGTGCAGTGCCAGGGTTTACCGCCCAACCAATTACAAAGGATTTCTTTAGCACTGATTCAAAATCACTTAATTTGATTCTGGAAGCGGGTATTCAAAAAGAAGACTGCTTGTTAAGTGCTAAATATACTTTTTCTCCACCAACGTCAGCAGAAGGATTGGTTTCGGGTTGTACTACTGGTGGAGAAATCACGGTCGGAGACGCCGCAGCAAATTTAAATCATTTGGCTACTAAATACGGTCAATGTTTAGTAGCAGAACCACCAGTATACACTACTCCACAACAAAGTGACGACATCAAAATTTCTATCGGTGCAGTGCAAAGTGAATCTCTTTACCACAACACTGAAAATTATGATTACGGTGTTGTATCCACTTCGAACGGCGCAACAATGTCAGCATCGTATTCAGCCGATAACGACATCTTTCTCCAAACTCAAGTATTGCGTGTGTGCACCCTTACACCAACAAATCTTGATAGCAACACTAGAGTTTTGGCTGAAGAAACAGATTTCGAAGCAGATGGTGGTCTTTCCCTTACTCTTCAAAAAACTGACGTAAAATTTAACACCGTAACCGCAGAATCGGATAAAAACGTTAGAAATACTGTTGTACACGATGATAAAACATTACGCGCCAGATGTTCAGCTAGTGAATCTGCCTCAGTTAGTTTATCGTGTGATTCTAGTGATCTCACAGTGGGTAGTTTAGCAACTGAGGACACAGGAAGAACATTTAGTGCAAGTATCGACGCAGATATAACTACTGCTTCTGATACATACGTATTGAGTAGTGATCCTACTGAATTTGCTGAAGAATCATCTGAAACAGCGTATGAAACACACGCTACATCTCGCTCAGCAACAACGTACAGTAAAACTGTTACTTACACTGATGGATTTAATACCGCAACTAAAGTAAATGACGCTACAGAATCGTACAGTGTAGCACTTTCGTCCGATGCGACCAGTAACTACATGTTTAATTGCGGTAATGGTGACGGATCACGATCGTCACAAGAATCTGGAGACGTAGAAGTGCACAGCGCATCTAATGCTCTCCCTTGTCAGGAAGATGTTACTCTTAGTCACACTGTGACCACATACGTAAAATATGACTCCAACGATTTGAAAATCACTGCCAAACTTGTATCAGGGAAAGATTCTATTAAAGAATCAACTGGATACGGTGATAAAACAACTGAAACTATTCCAGGTGCTTTGGAATTTACAAGCATTGCTATTGCTAACGACAACAGATCAGGACCTGCAACTGATTTTGATGCTGATGTATCTAGCACTGCACCGGGTACCGTCGCTGGTACTATGTCGTTCGCCGCGTCCAATTGTCAACATGATGACGATAAAATCGTATGTGATTTAGTGATTAGCGGATCCAGAGTTAATATTTACGGTGATGGTAACGAAGCACATACCCTTGCATTTAATCCTAAATATCAACATCACACAACCGATCAACAATGTTTAGACGACGATCATCAAACATTGGCTTTGTCTTCCGTACCGTGTGAGTCAACCGATACTTTTACATTTGTAAAGGAAAAAGATCTTTACCGTGGTCAAATTGATGTAAGAGATACCGATAACTGGAAAAACCAAGGAATTAACACCAATACCGATGGTTGGACATACATTATACAAGGATTAGCAAATACACATGTTACACAAGCCGAAGTAATTAATTATGCTATTGCTATGGATAACAGCCCTGCGCAAAAACCAGAAATTCAATTTGAAATATATCTGGACACAGCAGCCACTGGATGCAGTTCTCTCAAATTCTTCTTTGATGCTACGCAATTAGATTTTGTTCCTGGAGGTGATAATGTACACAGCAGTGCTTCGGTTTCTATTGACGAATGTCAAGGTGGTAATGGTAACGGAAAATATCAATTTGAAGAAAACTGTCCAGACAGTGCCACCAACTGGAAGACAAACAGTAATTACCAAACAATCACATCTACCGATTCTGAAAATTTCAGTCCACACTTAAAACCACAAGAGGACTACAGCTGTAATCCTTCCGCAACTCCCCCGTGCTCGGCAGGTAATGCTATGGTTATTTTCAATTTATACGTTCAACAGTGTGACGATGTAGAAACGCGCAGAAAAATTCTTCTTAGTATCGATAGTGCATTAGAGACTTCCTTTCCAGCTGTAGGAGTAAAAGTAACTGGTGGATTTCAGTCACTTGGTAGTTACGCCTATGGTGGATCAAATACTACTGCACTTTCAACAAACCCAGCAGCACCAACTTTAATTGAGGGTGCAAATTACGAAAAGGCTTACACTAAATGGAACGAAGTTACGCTTTATTTACAACACTTTCGTGGTGTTGGAGACGTTCAAGGTGATAAAGATTTTGAAATTAAAAATTCTCTGTGCGCACTTCATGGATTTTCAGCCTCTGATGATGTTCATAATATTGGTACAGGAGCTTCAGCAACCGACGCAATTACATTTGTAAAAGAAAACAGTTGTGAAAATATCGGTGTAATTGGATTTAATTTCGACGGAGTATGTTACTACGTTGGTCTTAAATGTAAAAGACATGCAACTAGTTCATCTGATTCATTTACGATTAGTTTGGATTATGGTGTTACGTTCACCAACGATGTATTATCAGTTGCCGCAGATACTGCGAAAACAGTCGATTTGGGTACAGGAGCAGTTTGTAATCCGAGTGGAGCCGTATCACCCGCCACTAAAGCAGAATGTACTGGTCTCTCTACTACGATTGCATCTGGGTTCCCTGCTATTGTCTCCATCTTTGATGATTGTGGTCAGCCGAGCGAGATCACAGACGGTACCAAGTGGGAAATGCCGCTTGTACAAGGAATTACGAAAGGTTCTCAATTTTGTAATGCAAGAGATCTCTCCTTGTCACTCGTGCACAAAGGTCGTGACACAGCCAGTTTGTTAGTTGATGCTACTCCAGAACTTGAAATTTCGTTATCGTTGACAAATTTTGAATATCAAGCATGTTCAACGGGTCATCAAATTGCATTTAAAATTGAAGATAATTCAGCTGCAACTATTAGTGCTGAAAACAGTATGGTTACTATTGGCGGTGTTTCACAAACCGTTGCATCGCAGTTTGATCTTACTTCCGGAACCGGCACGTCATACGTGGCGTCATACGTGAGTCCTTGTCAAGATTACTGTGGCGAGTCACAATCAGTTCTTGCCTTTGATTTTGATGCCAAAGGTTCAGATGCCGGACAAGATTTTTATGTAGACGTTTCAGGTAGTCTAACTCTTAACGGCGATCCATGTACGGGCAGTCCAGTTACATCTGATTTGACAGCAGTTTTGAAATCCGCTGCCATGGATCAAAGTGATTGTAAATCAAGTAGTTTATACACACCAGCTATCTCTACAGTTACGACTGACAGTTCTGGATGCTTTAAATTATCACCAGAAAGTACTGCTTACGCCTCTGATTTTACTGCAGGTCAAGCCAGTTTAAAATCTGGTACTGCCGGTAATTTGGTACTAGATACTACGCTTATTCTTTCTTCTGCTAAAGTTGGTGATGATTATTACTATACCATTACAAATTTAGTTTCAGCGGCTGGTAAAGAAGTAGAACTAACTGTGGAATGGGAATATGAAATTACTGGTGGACGCCGTCTTAGAGCCACCAGCACCTACTTACTGGGTTCTTCCGATCATCATTCCAGCGCCGGTCTCAGAATCCTCCCCGCCGGAGTTCAAATCCAGGAGCAAATCGAAGCGGCGCCGGCGCACGACGTTATTTACAACGGCACTGTCTTAAACACCACAGACGACGACCTCCCGGACCACGAACACATCAATGCAAACTGGGGATTGGGTTTGGGCATTACCGGATCGGTCGTCGGAGTCGGGTTTATTGCTGTCTGGATTTATACAGGGTGGAAAAGAACGCAAAACGGACGTGATTTCTTGGGGGTTAAGAGTGGCTACCAAAAAGTGGGGAGATTTCAATCCAACATGGCGTTTTAACTGTAA
>TARA_B110000285_G_scaffold147377_1_pt1 | contig 19874 bp, 22 predicted proteins | sample TARA_B110000285 | Tara Oceans TARA_B110000285 (sample SAMEA4397756) | marine metagenome | biome: Polar Biome; feature: [SRF] surface water layer (ENVO:00010504); material: water (ENVO:00002006), including particulate matter (ENVO:01000060) such as... | depth 5 m
TTAACTCTCCACAAATGTGGCCACCAACGTGGGTCAAATCCTTCTGCAGGTCTACTAGCATCAGTAACAACATAAAATCTGTTTATTGCTTCGTCACTGCCTAGTAATAAATCGTCTCGTAAATGTGGCAACTCTAAAACGTCACCGGCCATTAACTTTCTGCCTACTGCTTCTACCATACTTTCGATATGGAAGTTCATAAACAGTGTATCGTTTGCTAAGAACATACCAAACTGTGTAAGATCAAACCCATCATTGTCACCAATGTTGTATTGCCCACGCAATTCATAAATGTTCTTGTCGTATCGTCGATCCCTGTTCTCTAAAAACAGCAAATCTTGTATAAACACTTCTGTGTTGTTGCCATCGGACGCTGGTCTTGTAGGATCTTTTGTATCAGCCTGTGCCTGCGTTCCTAAGTATTTGTGCAAATGCACACCGGTTCCGCCTGCATGCAGGTGCTCACCAACGACTCTATCTATAAAATTGAAGTCGTTTGTTTTTGTTGGGTTCCATAACGATAACTTTGGCATAACACTATTTATCAAGATCTAAAACGCCGACGGATAAATACTTACTACTTACACAGGGAACAACCTATGAGAATATTTATTACCGGGCACGATGGCTTCATTGGCTCACACATGGTACCAGAATTAGCAACACGCCACGAACTAGGATTCCTTGAATATGATTTAAGAGATCATGCACAGGTGAAAGCACAATTACACGAGTTTAACCCAGATGTTATTGTCCACTTAGCGGCAAGAACAGAAGTAGAAGATAGTTTCTATGAGCAAATAGTATTCTCAGAAGTAAATTATGTGGGTACTGTTAACCTAATTGAATCTGCGGCAACCCTGCCAAACTTAAAAAACTTTGTGTTTGCAAGTACAATGGAAGTATATGGCTGGCAACCAATCAGCGATGTTATTAAGAGAGGTGCTGAAGTGCCAGAGGATATTTTTGCCTTTGATGAAGATACTCAGCCCAACCCTAATGCCCCTTATGCCGTTGCTAAGTATGCATGTGAAAAATACTTAGAGTACGCACACAGAAGTTACGGATTACCTTTTACATCCATTAGGCAAACAAATTGCTACGGCAGAAAGGACAATGATTTTTTTGTAACTGAACAAATTATCTCTCAGATGCTTAAAAACCCACAGCAAATATCCTTAGGATATGCAGAACCTTATAGAAATTTTATATACATTGAAGATTTACTTAGTGCATGGAGAACAATTATAGAAAATCCTGACAAAGCAGCAGGTGAAATATTTTGTTTAGGTCCAGATAACGCAATTAAAATCAGAGACTATGCAAAATTGATTGCATTTCACTTAGGATGGAACGGTAACATTGTATGGGATCAGAAGCCACAACGCCCAGGCGAGATCTATTTACTGAATAGTAGTCATAGTAAACTAACAAAAATGCTTGGATGGGAACCGCAATGGTCTCTTGATGCAGGCATACAGAAAACTGTAGAGTATTGGTCCCAGCAAATCAAGCAATAAAACCGCAGGAATTGGCAATCTAGCCTAATTACACCACTCAATCATAAGTAGTTCTTGACATCGATGATATATAATGTTAAAATAGCGTTTTTACAAGTGGAGAATGTGATATGGGATTAATCGAATATATAATTTTTGGAGTATTTATAGTACTCAACAGTTACTTTTCATTTAGAGCTGGGGAAACCTCCGGCAAATTCGGCGGTATCATAAGTATTGTTCAATTTCTTAAGGATAAAAATGCGTTAAAAGATAAAAATAGCATAGAAGGTTTTAATCAATGGCCAGCATTGGTTAAAGAAGTATATAATAATCCGTATGAAATTGAGAGCGACTAATGGCAAGAAGAAAAACAAAAGAAGTATATTTAATGCCCGAACCAAAATGGGCATCTATACATACTCAACAAACAGAAGAAGATAAGCAAAAGCTACTTCGTAACTTTGAATACTTTGTACATTACGAAGTAGCAGATAAGAAGTGTTCTAATACTATTATGCCATGGCTTGAAAAAGACAGTGGACTAGATCCTGAGCTTATTAAGATGCTAAAGAAAGTACCCGATGTTTGGTTTAGCTCGTTTGCTAAGTACACATTCATCTGGCACAAGACAAATGGCTTTATGCACCCTGACGTTAAGGAACACTTGCTAGGTAAGATCCCACAGTTGATCGACAAAGCAGAAGAAATTATCGAAGAGAAAGAAGCAAAGGCTGTAGATAAACCTAAAATTAGTATCCAGCAACGAATGCATGAACAGGTTGAAGGCTTGCTAGGCAACTGGGAAGGAAACATAGACGACTTACAAATGGGTAAGTTCGATCTTAAGAAGTTTGATCCATTCAATGAGATGAGAGCGTATGCAGGTGGAGTTATTAAACCTAACCATGCAAAAATTATCAAGGATGGTTTTGCAGTACCGTATGCTGAAGCATTAGAAGTGTTGGAATGGAAAGACGAAGATATCAAAGAAGCATATGACTTTATGGACCTTAAGGCTCGTAAAGCATTTGTAGAAATTTATGAAAAGATAATTGCCGCATGCGACACGATGATATTAACAGGCAAGGCAACTAGAAAAACTAGAAAGCCTAAGCAAGTAAGTAAAGAAAAACAAGTAAGTAAACTAAAGTTTCAAATCAATGACAGTACATTAGGTATAGCAAGTATCAATCCTGCAGAAGTAATTGATGCAACTGAAATTTGGGTATACAACACAAAGACTCGTAAGGTCGGGGTGTATGTAGTAGATGATTTAAAGGCTGGCATACTTGTTAAGGGTACAACACTGCAAGACTTCCATCCTACTAAGAGTGTACAGAAAACATTGCGTAAACCAGCAGAACAAATTAAAAATTGGACAGGAAATGCCAAGACTAAGTTTGGTAAGGCATTTAAAGAGCTTACAACCACGGATACTAAGATGAATGGTCGCTTTAATGACACGACTATCATACTAAAAGCCTTTTAGTAGATAAATAGTATTATGGCGATTAATAAAATAGGTTACAGCAACAGAGAAGAGCTCATTAGCGAAATTAAGCTGCGTTTAGCAGATGGTATTGTTGATGTAGAGCTCGATAGAGAGCATTACGATATTGCTATCAACAAGTCTATGCAAAAGTATAGACAACTTAGTTCTGGTGCTGTCGAAGAAAGCATGATCTTTATTACTACACAGGAAAATGTAACAGAATACGTTTTACCAGATGAAGTAATGGAAGTTAGAAGACTTTATCGTAGAGGTATAGGAACTAACAGTGGTGGTGTAAACTTTGACCCGTTTGATGTTGCATTTAACAACATGTATATGATGCAGGCAGGACAAATAGGCGGACTAGCAGTTTACGATGCGTTCTCACAGTACAAAGAAACTGTAGGTCGTATATTTGGTAGCGAATATAACTTTATTTGGAATCGTAATAGTAAAGTATTACAGATTTTAAGAAATGTTAGGCATAATGAAGAAGTAGCAGTAGGTGTATATAACTTTGTACCAGAAATGATATTGCTAAAAGACATTTATGCAAGTGAGTGGTTAAGTGCATACTCATTAGCACAGTCTAAGTTTATGCTAGGTGAAGCAAGAAGCAAGTATACTTCGGGCTTGCCAGGCGCAGGTGGTTCAATCACACTCAACGGTGACGCACTTAAATCAGAAGCTCAAGCAGAAATTGAGAAATTAAACGAAGCGGTTCACATGATGGAAGAAGGAAGTGACCCACTTGGATTTGTAATAGGTTAAAATATGATAATTGGATTAGTTGGACTAATAGGTTCAGGCAAAGGTACTGTAGCAAACATGTTTGTAGAACGTGGTTGCGTAGAAGATAGTTTTGCCGCTCCATTAAAAGACTTATCAGCATCTATATTTGGCTGGCCAAGAGACATGATGGAAGGCGATACTATTGAAAGTAGAGACTTCCGTGAAACAGCAGACCTATATTGGGGTCGCAAATTAGGCATTCCAAACTTTACTCCCAGACTAGCACTACAATTATTAGGTACTGATGTGTTACGCACACACTTTGATCCTAACATTTGGCTACACAGTTTAGAATATCGCATTAGAAAACAAAACGAAGACGCACCGTGTACAGTTGTTAGCGATGCAAGATTTAAAAATGAACTAGACCTCATCAAAGAAATGGGCGGAGTTGTTATTTGGGTGCAACGTGGCGAACTACCTGAGTGGTTTGAGACAGCAAAGACAGCCTCCAATAATGCAGTTAGCCATAAGATAATGAAAACAAAATACGCAGACGTACATGAAAGCGAATGGAACTGGGCAGGTCATCCAGTAGATTACATTATTACAAACAACAGCACACTAGCAGACCTAGAAAGACAAGTACAAGACATCCGTGATTGGAACACAGGTGAATTTAAGCATACACTTAAAATAGTATAATATCACCTAATACCTTTCAATTTCCTTAAAGCCCACTAATACCTAAATTCTGATAAATAAGTGCATACGATCAATCGTATCTTAATATATTAGGAGAAAACAAAATGGCAACATTAGTATCGCCAGGCGTTAGTCTAAGTGTATCAGATGAAAGTTTCTACGCACCTGCAGGTGCTGGTACTGTTCCTCTTATCGTGATTGCAACAGCACAGGATAAGAAAGCACCAGATGGAACTTCAACTGCCGCTTATACTACAAAGGCAACAGCAAACAAGTTATATAACATAACAAGTCAACGTGAATTATTACAAAACTTTGGTAACCCAACATTTAAAACAAGTGGTGGAACACCAGTTCATGGAGACGAAACAAACGAATACGGTCTAGCAGCTGCATATAGTTTCTTAGGATTATCCAACAGAGCTTATGTACTACGAGCAGACGTAGATTTAGACCAACTAAACGCAAGTGCAACTGCACCATCAGCCAAGCCAGCAGCAGATTCTTTATGGATCGATACTGCTAACAGTACTTGGGGTATTAAAGAATGGGACGGAAGCAAGTGGGTTACACAAACTATTTTAGTAGCAGGAAAAGATGATGTATATGCTAACGCAGTACCAAAAACAGCATTCTCTACTAACGGCTCTTTTGCATTAGCATCATTACTACCAGCAGGTACCAAATCTGATTTCTTATCAATTTTTGAGAAGCTATCAGGCAACTGGTATTCAGTAGGTTCATCTGGTTGGTCAAGTGCTAAATCAAGTGCAGACTATCAGTGGGCAACGCATACAACTATTCCAAGTGTTCAAAACGGCGGCGGAGCATTAGTAGCTGGTGATGTATTCTTACAGTCAACAGCACCTAACAGTGGCGCAAACGTACAAGTTAAGAAATATAACGTAGCAACTGGGCAATTTGTATCTCAAGAAGCTCCTATACTATCAACAACAGCAGAAGCTTATGCTTATCATAAAGCAGCTGGTACGTTAGTAACAGGCGCACTATGGTTAGATGCAATTAACGATTCTTTCCAAAGATTTGCAAGTACAAGACTTAACATGTGGAACGGTGCTTCAACATTAGCATTTGGAAGTACATCAGCAATTAGTGATACAGCAATTGCAGACTCTAAAGTAGATGCAAGTGCAACAGCAATGATCCTCAATGTAAACAATTCCGCAGTAGCAATTGATGTATTTTTAACAAGTACTACTTCAGGCAACATATCAATTGATGACGTTGTAACAGATATCCAAACAGCTCTTTCAGCAGCAGATAACGCTACTACATTCGCAGACGAAGTTGTCGTATCTAATGTAGCAGGTCAAGTTAACTTTGTAAACAGCAAAGGAAATGACATCCAGATATCAGCAGGTGCTACTTCTAATGGATTTACATTAGCAGATATTAACTTATCAGCTCTTCGATATAGTAACTTTAAAATATCTACAGCGACTTACACTCCAAGTGCAACTCAGCCAGTAGGTGCAACAGCAAATGCCACATTATGGTATGACGCTGATATTAGTACTAATAACATTGACTTGTTAGAGCATAACGGTACAACATGGGTAAGTTTAACAAAAGATTTCCAAACTAAAGCAACTGAGCCAACACTACAAAGTGATGGAACAACTGCATTAGCAGCTGGTGATGTATGGTTAGACAGCTCAGATACTGAAAACTTAAAACTTTACAAGTATGATGGTACAAAATTTGTACTAGTTGACCTTAAAGATCAAAGCACACCAGACGGTATATTGTTTGATGATTTCAGACAGTCAAGTGCAGGATCTCTAGACGCAGACGCTCCAAGTGCAGCTTTATACCCAGAAGGTATGTTAGGTTGGAACTACAGAGCTTCAGGTGGTAATGTTAAGCAATGGCGCATAAACTATGCATTAAGTGCATCAAGTACTGCTAACGTTTGGGTTTCATTCTCAGGCAACGCAGCAGACGGTTCAGGCTTATTGTTAAGAAAGGCACAGCGTAAAGCAGTAACTAAATCACTACAATCAGCAATAGCAAGTAATGCAGACATTCGTAATGAAACAAATCGTTTCAACTTAGTTGCAGTACCAGGCTATCCTGAACTAGCAGACGAAATGCTTACATTGAGTGTTGACAGAAAAGACACAGTCTTCTCAATCATTGATACTCCTTTAAGACTAGCGGCAGATAATACTAGCACAGCAGCTTGGGCAACCAATGCTAATACAGCAGTAGAAAATGGCGAAAACGGTCTTGTAAGTGCAAGTGCTCAAGCAGGTGTTTACTACCCGCATGCATTAACAACTAACACTGATGGTACAAATATTTTAGTACCAGCATCACACATGGCATTGCGTACATACGCATACAATGACCAGGTTGCTTTCCCTTGGTTTGCACCGGCTGGTTTCCAACGTGGTATAGTTAGTAATGCTACTTCAGTAGGATACTTAGACTCTAAAGAAGGCGAATACGTCCCAGTTTCATTAAACGAAGGACAACGTGATGGTTTATACTTAAACAAGGTAAACCCAATTGCGTCATTCCCAGGACGAGGCATTAGTGTATTTGGACAAAAAACATTGAACCCATCAGCAAGTGCGTTGGATAGAGTTAATGTTTCAAGACTAGTTATCTACATCAGAGAACAACTTGATGATGCAGTTAAACCATTCTTGTTCGAGCCAAACGACAGTGTTACTAGAACTAACGCAAAATCAGTAGTTGATAGATTCTTAAGTGAATTAATCACACAACGTGGGCTATTTGACTTCGTTACTGTTTGTGACGATTCTAACAACACACCAGCAAGAATTGATAGAAATGAATTGCACATTGACGTAGCTATACAGCCTGTCAAAGCAGTTGAGTTTATATACATTCCGATTAGAATTCAAAATACTTTGGGTTCAACTGGTTAAGTTTACACTTAAACTACTTAAAGAGCACTCTTCGGAGTGCTTTTTTTTGACTAAATTAAAACTCGAGTTTATGGTTTTGGAGTCTTTTTGATAAATATTAGCATATAAAACATTTATAGATTTTAGGAGAAAATAAAATGGCAGTAACAAAGGATAAATTTGGCGTACCGTTAAACACTAGTGCTAATAGTGCTGGCGGCATCTTAATGCCTAAATTGAAGTATCGATTCCGTGTAAACTTTATATCACCATTTGCAGGAACACAGGCTACTACATCTTTGACACAAAACATTCAAAGTGTTACTAGGCCTTCTGTCAGCGTTGATGAAGTAGAAGTACACAGTTTTAATAGTAAGATTTATGTACAAGGAAAGCATACATGGCAGACAGTTGACATTGTTATACGTGACGACATTACTAACGCAGTTTCTAAACTAGTAGGTAATCAAGTACAAAGACAAGTTAACCATTTCCAACAAACAACAGCAGCATCGGCTAACGATTTTAAATTTCCAGTTACCATTGAAGTGTTAGATGGAACGGATAATAATGCCGCTTCAGAGACATGGGAACTAGAAGGTTGTTTCGTTCAGAACGTAACATACGGTGATCACGATTACTCAGCAGCAGAATCACAGATTATTACTTTAACATTACGTTTCGATAACGCAGTGCATTTAGCAGGCGCTAATGCAGGCGCTGGTAGAGGCGAATCAGGTAATCCGTTCACTGAATTAGCTACTGGACTTGGAACATCGATTCTAGGTTAAGGTTAAGGCAGGTATAGATTATGCCGTTTAATTTTGGTGATACATACTTTAGGAATTGGCGTAACGCAGACAGGTTTAACCCTGGCGTTACGCCACCTAGACAAAAGTTCCAAGGCTTTGCAGAGTTTCATTTTAACCCTGCAATTGCTAACGTAATACAAGATAGTGCAACACTAAGAACACAACTCAGCACGTTAGTGCAGACTGTTAAGATTCCTGAAATCACTTTTCAAACAGCAGTTAAAAGACAATACAACCATCGCAGAATAGTACAGACAGGTGTCGATTATGGCCCCTGTAATATTACTGTTATCGATACCGTTGCTAACGAATGGTTAACAATGTTCATGAAATATTTTGCATTTCAATATAACGATCCTCGTAACAGAACAGGTTTAGCAGATGGAGACAAACGCGATCAATCAGTTACTCAGTGGGAAACTAATAAAACATCAACAACAAAAACTAGTACATATATGAGTGGTGGCTACAAAAGTAATGATGCAGGAATGGACATACACGAAGAAACTCACTTCATTGATAGTATCCGCATAATTAATTATCACGGCGGCAAGGGTGTAGAATATATTTTATTTAGACCTCAAATTACTTCATTTACTCCAGAGTCATTAGACTATACTGATTCAGGAATTAGAACATTCGACATTGATTTTGAAATAGAAAGTATGACTGTTAATAGTACATTTAACTTTGAACTGGATGACACAGACTTAGCAAGATTTGAACAAAACAATCAAACGTTTGATCTAATTGGTCAATGGACAGAACTTGGTGCAGATCAAAAATCTAGAAATGTTCGAGGAACAAGAAATAATGAATTCTTAGGATCTCCGGACAAACCTAGAGGTAGAGCAGGACAGGAACTAAAATAATGTCCTCTGCCAGTCTATACGATACATTCGGTAACACTACTTCTTACGAAATGGTAAATGGAACACTGGTTGCATATTTAGAGTCCGCAACTATTAAATTTCCGCTACCAGAAGCAAGTTCAGAACTACTTGCAACACTAACAACTAACCAGAATAAAACATATAACCCTGCAACAGTTGCTATGGTAGAAAGTAAATTACAAAAAACAGGATTCAAGAAGTCAGCTGCAAAAGCAATGACAGATGTACTAATGGCAGTATCAAGTGCCAGCAACGTAGATCCGCTTGAATATTTTGATGTCAATGAGAATTCTCTTAACTTAACAGTTGATGCATACAATGCAATGAATAGTTTACGTCCTGCAGGAAGCCGTGTAGGAATTGCAGTACCAAGTATCAATAGCAACACTAGGGTCGCAGGCCTAATCCAGCCATGAGTAAATTTGCTCAGGGTGTTTACGAAGTAGTAAACACGCCTAAGTATGCCGGCAGTAAAAAACCATATTACCGAAGCAGTTGGGAACTAGCCTTTATGCGTATGTGTGACAATCACCCCAACATAAAAAAATGGGCTAGTGAGAATGTTAAAATACCTTATCAAAACCCGTTAACAGGCAAGTACACTAACTATGTGCCTGACTTTATGATACAATACATAGACAAAGGCGGAGCAGAACATGTTGAGCTAATTGAAATTAAGCCAGCAAATCAAACTACAATGGAAAATGCTAGAGGCAAAGGCCAGCAAATACAAGTTGCTGTCAATGCCGCTAAGTGGACTGCTGCACAAGAATGGTGCAAACGTAAAGGCATCCGTTTCAAAGTAATCAACGAAGACCAAATATTTCGTAACAACAAACCTCGAAATCCTAAGAAACGTAAAAAATAACGATAAATAGCATTATGCAATTAGGTAAATTAGGAATGCAATATAGTCTTTTCGCTGGACAAGTAGCCAGTATGCTTGCCATTGTGCCTATGTTTATGTACGCAACAGCAACACAATGGGCTATTGGTGCAACAATGTATTCCTGTATAATGTTGTTTGGTTTAACATTAGGTTACCATAGATATTTAAGCCACAAAATGTTTAAGTGTCCTAAATGGTTTGAACTAGTAATGCTATTCTTTGCACATATAATGATGGTAGGCCCTGCAATACTTTGGGTAGCAACTCATAGGGCACATCACAAGTTTACTGATACCGATAAAGATCCACATAGTCCTTTAGTCAAAGGATACCTTTACGCACACTTCTTACAAGTGTTTACAGAGCCCAATGTTAAATGGGCAGGTAACTTATTAAGAGACAACATATATAGGGCACAAGTTAAGTACTATTGGGAGTTTATAGCAGTATATGCAGTTATACTAGCACTGGTAGATCCATTTGCATTAATATATGCTTGGTTAGCACCAGCAGGATTTGCTAAATTAATAGGCAGTTTAGTGTTTTCTTACTCGCATAGAAACGGTGCAGCACACAATGATCTAATTGTAGGACTACTTACGTTTGGCGAAGGCTTCCACACATTACACCACGAGACACAACGAGAAACATTGTTTCATCCTCTAGACATAGGCGGTAGAACAATACAGTTGATAAAACTAGGATTTAAACAATGACAAAGAAACTAGAAGAAGAATTTAATCTACCATCTATGGAAGAAGCAATAGAAGCAGAGAAAGTACCCACAATAGAAGAAACAAAACAAGAAATAGAGATTGTAAACAATGGGTTAACAATTGCAGAAAAGATTAATGATGCATTTAAAGAAGTTAGGGGATTAGGCGATCATGAAGTAGAGATGAACGATATAGCACAAAAAGCCTTAGACAGTTATGCACAATTAATGACGCTAGGCATGAATGTAAGCGATATGGCCGCAGGTAAAATATTTGCAGAAGCAAGCAACATGCTAAAGATTGCACTAGAAGCACAAGATACAAAAACAAAAGCAAAACTACAGCAACTAGACCTAATGATGAAAAAAGCAAGGCTAGATAAGACAAAAAATCAAAACGATAACTACGATGACGGTTCAGGCCCTACACAGGTATATGACCGTAACGAATTACTAAGAATTATAAAAGGTGAATAATTTTTGCATCAATTTGATAAATAGTTGTAACGATTGGATTACTTAGAGAGACAATATGAAATTATTTAAAGATTATATAACAGAATCCTTTAAAAAGGAATACGGATACAGAGTCAAGTTTGCTGCTGATTGCGGCGCAGACCATATGGCTAAAGTTGAAAGTTGTTTAGCAAAATATAACTTAGTTAGTGCTACTCCTTTTAAAAGAACACCAATAGAAGAAAACCCAATAGAGTTTGTGCGTTACAAAGGCACACAATGCACTAGCGAAGTTTGTTCTTCTGACATTATCCTAAAGTACCCAGTCAATGAAAGAATTTTAGAAGTATGGTTAGCAGTTAACTTAGGTTTAGATCACAGTAGAGTATTATGCTACGGTGTTAACGATCCTAGACGTGTTGAGAGCGAAATGGCTGCAAACCGTAAAATAAACGACGAAGATAGAACAGTAACAGAAGACGATGCGTTATTAGCACAAGAAGAAATAACACACGAATCATACGAAGCCGCACAAGGCGACGATGTTGACTTTGATCTATTTGGCGAAGGATACAATGCTAAGTTCCTAGCAGAATTAGCAAGACTTAAAGCAGAAAAAGGTGCAGACTACTTTACTAATTACCCAACAAAATCTCAAATGATGGGCGATGATTTAAGAGCAATGCATGACGACATGATGAACCAACCTAACATGGGTCGTACTGGCGAACAAACTAAAGAAGTTGATAATATTAGCCAAGCAAGCAACAAGGTTTAACGGGAAAGTATAATGAATAATCATGACGAAAACAAAAGACTAATACAACTTATGGAAAATGCTATGCCAATGGCAGGCGAGCCATATGGTATACCAGAGCAAGAAGAAGACAGAGAAAACGTTTCTTACAGCAAAACTAAAAGAAAGGGCGATGCTAGTGTAACAGTTAGTGCAAATGCTTCAAGCATGCAAGAACTACATGACGTTTTAAGACTAGCAGGCATTACATTACCACAAGAACAAGGCTCATCAGAAGAGCCAGAAGCTGAAGTATCAGGTGACGAAGAGCCAGAAACAGCAGTAATTGTACACCCAGACCACGATGAAGAGTCCGACTCACCATGCGATGGCGGCGACGAAGACCCTGCTTACACCACCAATAAACAAACAATTATCGATAGACTCCGCGATACCCTGAAGGCCAAACTCATTCGCTGATAAATATCTGCATGTCAGATTTATATGTTAATGGTTCTAGTTATGCAACTGGGTGGAATGAAGAGTACAAAGATTTAAAATTTGTTACTCCTGCGCCTAGTTATGCTGATTTTTTAGCAGAGTTGCTTGAATCAGATCAACTATACAAGCACTGCTATAACGGCAAACCCCCACAATCCTCAGTAGATCAAACCATAGAGTTTTGCAATGCATACAAGCAAAAGCATGGTTCATTGGAAAATTTAAAGGTTGTTATAGAGCTTACAACAGCACGATATAGACAATGGCAACAAATTAAAGATAAGAATGGAAAGGATGTGCAACCAGTATCATTCCCAGCAAGTGACAACATTCTAGAATTAACTTTATACTTCATGCGTAGATATATGGATAATGATACTCTACTAGAGCACGGCGAAGAAATAGCAATGTCAGACATTCCAGAAAGTGAACTACAAAAATATTATGACGAAGTAAAGATGTGGTATCCTTTTGAAATGACTAGTGTAGCAAGTAGAAAAGAAATATGGAAGTTTGTTACAGATTGCGTTATGCACCTATCTAGGGGTATAAAGTATTTTGATGAGAACAATATCGATTATGTGTTTTGGTGGGTAAACGGCAGAACCCCTGGTACTAGAAAAATACTAGGCGGCATATCAGAGAATTTAGGACCACGAGTAATATCAAATAAAAAGTTTAATGGTACAGATATAGTTGATCCTGATCCAGAGTCTTATAATGGTCACCCAGGCCGCACAGGACATAAAAAAATTGCACAAGGAATTTTTGACTATGCTTGTGAACACAACTATTTAGGAACTAACAATGGCTAGAGGAACAGTAGATTCTAGTTTAATCAAACAAGGCTATGCTAAAGTAGCATACACACCAGAGACTCTGCGAGACTTTAAAAACTGTGCCGAACCAGAAACAGGTTCATTATACTTTATGGTTAACCATATGCGTATACAGCATCCAGTAAGAGGCGGCATAGACTTTGAACCATTTGATTACCAGTTAGACTTAATAGAAAACTATAACAACAACAGATTTAGTATTAACATGCTAGGCAGACAGATGGGTAAAACCACTGTAGCAGCAGGTTACTTACTTTGGTTTGCAATGTTCAAGCCAGACAGTACAATACTAGTAGCGGCACATAAGCAGTCAGGTGCTAGTGAAATTATGCAACGTATACGATATGCATACGAATGTGCTCCTGATCATATTAGAGCAGGTGTTACAGAATACAATAAAGGTAGCATTACATTTGATAATGGTAGTCGTATTGTAAGTACTACAACAACTGAAAACACTGGACGTGGTATGTCCTTAACACTTATTTACTTAGACGAGTTTGCGTTTGTGCCTCCACGTATTGCTAAAGAGTTTTGGACAGCACTATCTCCTACACTAAGTACAGGTGGTGCTTGTATTGTAACAAGTACACCAAACAGTGATGACGATACTTTTGCACTTATTTGGGCAGAAGCAAACAAGCTGTTCGATGAGTACGGCAACGAACAAGACGTAGGTCGTAATGGATTTAAAGGCTATATGTCAACATGGGTTGCCCACCCTGAGCGTGATGACGAATGGGCGTCAGCGGAACGTGCAAGGATTGGTGAAGAAAGGTTTAGACGTGAACATGAATGCGAATTTATTATTTACGATGAAACACTTATTAGTCCATTACAATTAGTTGACATGCAAGGAGTTGACCCTGTAGGTAAAATGGGAGAAACACGCTGGTACGATAAGCCTAACCCTAATCACATATACAGTTTAACACTTGACCCAAGTAGCGGCACAGGCGGCGATAATGCAGCCATACAAATTATGAATGTGTCTACAATGACCCAAGTAGGCGAATGGGCACATAACAGAACACCAGTAGAAGGCCAAATGCGAGTAATGATGGAAATGCTTATATACTTGCGTGACAATGGTTGTAAAAACTTATACTGGACTGTAGAGAATAATACAATCGGTGAAGCGGCACTTGTAGTTATTAGAGATACTGGAGAAGAGAACTTTCCGGGTGATTTCTTACACGACCCTAAGAAGATTGCAGGTAAACGTGGACGCAAAGGATTCCACACAGGGCATAGAAGCAAGATGGAAGCATGCTTAAACTTTAAGCGTTTATTAGAACAAGATAGAATACATATTAAAAGTAAGGTACTTATTAGCGAATTAAAGAACTTTGTTTCCAGGGGTAATAGTTTCAAAGCAAAGCCTGGTGAGATGGATGACTTGGTTATGGCTATGATGCTTAACGTGCGAATGATTAACTATATTAGTACATTCGAAGATGCTGTATACAGTGTAGTACACAGCGGAATTGTAGATAATGATGATTACGATGACGAAGGCGATCAACCGTTGCCAGTCGGATTCCTCTAAATAGATAAATAGTATTATGAGCGTAAATATCCCAGTAATAGCAGAAAAGACATTTAATGTACTAAAAGGTTTAGGTTTCGGCGTAGACAGTTTTAGTGCAGACGGCAAGCAGGTTATAGACCCAACAGAAGCTACACGTTTTGTTGTAACCGAGCCTAACATTCTAGTTAGAATAGACCCAGCCACAACTACGTTGGTATTGAATACTAGTGAAGATTTAAGTGAACATAAAGTGAGAACAATGTTGAAAGATATTGCACAAAAATACTTAATGAAATTCGACTATAAGATATTTGGTAAAAAATTAAAGGCTGTTGGCGAGAAACAGGATATCGCAAAACAAGCGGAGAGAGACATGGCAGATATTAAAGAAGGATTCGACACAATGTCAGGGTCTAGTAAAACAAGTTATCAATCTTTAGACAATGTAAAGATTGTTGTTAAACATAAGAAAGCAGTTAATGAAGAAGTGCGTGGTTCAAGAAGTAGAAACATACACAGTATCTTTATACAACGTGGCGATGAAAGATTTAAACTACCTGAGAACAATTTAGCAATGGCTAGAGCAATGGCTCGTCATGTGCAAAAGGGTGGTGAAGTATTCGATGAAGGTGCTACTAGCATTATTGAAATGGCACAAGATCTTAAGAAGCTCAGAGAATTTGTAAACTATGTTAAAACAGCAAAAATTATGAACGAAGATAATGCAGAGTATGTGCAACTAGCAGTAGAGAACATTGAAAACATTAAGAATACACTTAAGAAATTAAGCGGTGCTAAAACATACGAAACAACAATTGAAAACTTAGCTGCAACAGCAGTTGAGCTTTCAGAAGATGATGATATAGAGTTAAGAGACAAGTTTACTGTATCACATTTTGATGACAAAGTTGGTAATGTATTAGGACAACTAAAATCATTATCTCTTAAGAAAAATGCATTTGAAAGTTATATTACAAAAGCAGTAGCAACAGAAACATTTGCTAACTTAAAAAACTTACTACAAGAGGCTGATTTAGTAGACTTTGCTACAGCAGAAGCAAGACTAGGACATCAAGTTAATCAACTAAGTTATGCAGCCAATGATACTAAACTAGCTGAATACTTACAAGGCGTTAGTAAAAAGATTACAACAGGCGGTCAGTTGAACCAATTTGAGTACGGCACAATTAAGAGCTGTTTACTTGGTGCAACAACTAATACTACTACTGTTCCAACTCCAGCAGTTGACCCAGGAACAATGTACGAAGACTTCTTAGAGAAATACGATATACTATAACAAGAACGTTGTGAAACGTCTACAAGAGTAGAAAACACCAATTTAAACCCGCCTAGTGCGGGTTTTTTCATAAATAAACATGTTAGAGAAAAATGTGTCAACATTTAATACAAAATAAACGGTTGACTTTCTCTATCTAGGCAAGTATAATAAACCCAGTTACGAGCAATTATGCAAGTAACACATATGGCAAACATGGCAATCATAGGAGAAACATCATGGCCTCATTAGCAGAAATCCGAGCAAAGCTCTCGGCAATGGAATCGAAAGGTTCAAATTCAAACAGCTCTCAACAGAGCGACAACGCAATATACCCACATTGGAATATCGACGAAGGAACATCAGCAGTTCTTAGGTTTTTACCTGACGCTGATACTACTAACGATTTCTTTTGGGTAGAGCGACAAATGATTCGTCTCACCTTCCCAGGTGTATTAGGCGGAGAAAACAAACCAGTAACTGTACAAGTACCTTGTGGTGAAATGTATGGCGAAGTTTGTCCAGTACTAACTGAGGTTCGTCCTTGGTTCAAAGATCCGTCTTTAGAAGACATGGGTCGTAAGTATTGGAAAAAGCGTTCATATATCTTTAACGGATTCGTTACTGATAATCCATTGAACGAAACAGCACCGGAAAACCCAGTGCGTAGATTTGTAATATCACCTCAAATCTTTAACATTATCAAAGCGTCATTAATGGACCCAGATATGGAAAACATTCCAACTGATTACCTTAATGGTTCTGACTTTAGGGTTAGTAAAACTACTAAAGGACAGTATGCTGATTACAGTACTTCTAAATGGGCTCGTAAAGAGAGTTCACTAGATGAAGTGCAACTAGCGGCTATTGATACTAATGGTTTACATAATCTTAAAGATTACTTACCAACGCAGCCTACAGCAGACCACTACAATGCAATCAGAGAAATGTTTGCAGCATCAGTAGATGGCGAGTTATACGATCCTGCAAAATGGGGTAACTTCTACAAGCCATATGGCGTTGAAGTTCCTGCTAACGCACCAGCACCAGGATTACAAGCAACTGCGGCACCTGTACAAGCACAGGCACCAGTAGCGGCACCAGTAGCGGCTCCAGTAGTACCAGCACCAGTAGCTGACACTACTATTCCGTTTGATGTTACACCGACTGCGGCTCCAGTAGCACCAGCACCGGTAGTAGAACAAGCACCTGCACCAGTACCTGAGGCGGCTCCGGCAGCTCCAGCTAGTACTGCTAGTGCAGATGATATTCTAAACATGATTAGAAACCGTTCTTAAGGAGACTGTTATGCAAAGACCATTTGACTTAACAAAGTTCAGGACGTCTGTTACTAAATCCATTAGTGGAATTAGTGCAGGCTTCCATGACCCGCAGGATTGGATTAGCACAGGAAACCTCACGCTAAATTATCTTATCAGTGGAGACTTTAATAAAGGTATCCCATTAGGTAAAGTTAGTGTGTTTGCAGGTGAGTCTGGATCAGGTAAAAGTTTTATCTGTTCAGGCAACATTGCAAAGGCAGCACAAGATCATGGCTGTCAGGTAGTACTGTTTGATTCAGAAAACGCACTAGACGAAGATTGGCTACAAGCATTAGATGTAGATACCACTCCTGAGAAACTTCTCAAGATAGGTGTTAGCATGATTGATGATGTTGCTAAAACTTTAAGTGACTTTATGAAAGACTATAAAACGAACTACAGCGATCTTCCTTACGAAGAAATGCCTAAACTACTATTTGTTATAGATAGCTTGGGTATGTTGTTAACACCAACTGATGTGAATCAGTTTGAAAAAGGTGATATGAAAGGTGATATGGGTAGAAAGCCTAAAGCACTTACAGCACTTGTTCGTAATATGGTTAATCAGATTGCACCGTTCCCAGTAGGTATTGTTGCAACTAATCACACTTATGCATCACAAGATATGTTTGACCCAGATGATAAAATCTCAGGTGGTCAGGGCTTTATCTATGCATCAAGTATTGTAGTTGCAATGCGTAAACTTAAACTCAAGGAAGACTTAGATGGTAACAAAGTCTCAACTGTACAAGGCATCCGTGCCGCATGTAAAGTTGTGAAGTCACGTTACAGTAAGCCATTCGAGGGTGTACAGATTAAGATCCCTTACGAGAGCGGCATGGACCCATATAGCGGTTTAGTAGATATGCTAGAAGCTAAAGGTCTACTTGCAAAAGTAGGTAACAAACTATCTTATGTATCACCGGTAACAGGCGAAGAGATCAAAGAGTTCAGGAAAGGTTGGACAAGTGATAAACTTCAAGTTGTTATTGATGAATGGGAGATGAACCCAGAAGCAGAAGCAATAGACGTCGGAGATGTCGATGAAAACGATATGCTAGATCAAATGGAGGATATGGCAGATGAATCATGATGTTAGTTTTTTACATGAGTTATGGGATAGTGCAAAACACTTTATTCCTAAGAAAGACAAGTTGCAAGCCGCAGAAGTACTAGTTAGAGTATTCGACGATAACGCTGATATTGGCGAAATTGAAGAAAGCATTAATGAGTTTGATGGCCTAATGAAAGCCGCTATTGTATCTCATTTTGAAATTAGTTCACATGACGGTGAAGACGAAGACGAAGACGGGGATTGGGATTAAATGAGTACTTGGTATAACAAAGTTACTTCGAACCTAAGTGATATAGTTGGCGCTATTGGTCATTTTGAGAATGAACTTGAAGGTGCCAAGTACGAATGCCGAATCAAAGGAAGCCTAGAAAAAGCTAGTGCTTCCTTACCCGGTATCACCGAACACCGTTTTAATCAACTTCAAGAGATCGAAGCCATTCTAGAACACTTAAACATTGCACTCCGAAAGGAACGCAGTAGTGTATTTAGAAAGTTCTTTGAGACATATAACAGACAACTTACTAGTAGAGATGCTGAAAAGTATGTTGACGGTGAGAAATCTGTTATAGACCTCTCACATCTATGCAACCAATTCGCTTTAATTCGTAATAGATATCTAGGCATTATGAAAGGCCTGGATACTAAGCAATGGCAGATTGGACATATTACTAAACTCAGAACAGCAGGCATGGAAGATATTACAATAGACTAGACGTAAGTCATTGATTTATTTGTGATATCTTTCACTTGACTTCCTACCCTTTTAACTGTATAATATACATATAAAGCAAAAAGGAGTAAGATAATATGTTAACGTTTATAGCCGCACTAATACCACTATACTTTGTATGGTCTATTATACAGCAAATTGCTGGGGCAGACGACGGAGCAGAATTATTAGGCTCATTGCTTGGATTAGGATTAGTTATTTGGGTGTTTAGCCTTTTATTAGGTTGACACTGACTGACTAATACTGTATAATAACTGTATTGTTTAAATTAATGCCTGTGGGAGGGCTAGATATGAGTAACTTTGTAAAGATAGAAAACGGTATATACCGTAACCAACCGATTGAAGGGGTATTCCCTTTAGTTAAACCAACTCAGCAAGGAAAGAAAGGATACTTTGTGACTATAGATGCATCAGCATTATTAGGATCAGAGCGTAATTCAATCCGTGTTGTAGTACCAACACTAGCAAGTGTTGAACCTTTAACAGATGTTGAAGGCGAGAAACTTGTTGAAACTGCTCCAGAGTCTAAGGCTAAGCCTAAAGAAACTGACGAGCAGGCAATGACTAGAATTAGAGAGCGTTTTGCTATTCTAGACCAAATGACTGATGCTGTAGCAAACGGTGTTGTTAGAGGTCTTATAGTAAGTGGTCCTCCAGGAGTTGGTAAGTCATTCGGTGTTGAAAGTATAATTGACATGTACGATGCAGAAACTAAACTTGCTGGTCGTCCACCTAGAACTGAAGTAGTTAAAGGGTCAATGACACCAAT
>TARA_B110000285_G_scaffold75180_1_pt1 | contig 19724 bp, 25 predicted proteins | sample TARA_B110000285 | Tara Oceans TARA_B110000285 (sample SAMEA4397756) | marine metagenome | biome: Polar Biome; feature: [SRF] surface water layer (ENVO:00010504); material: water (ENVO:00002006), including particulate matter (ENVO:01000060) such as... | depth 5 m
CAAGTTCCTTCCAAGTCTAGGTCCAATTCTAGGTCCAAGTCCAAGTCCAAATCTAAGTCCAAGTCTAGGTCCAAGTCCAAGTCCAAGTCCAAGTCCAAGTCTAGGTCCAATTGAATATTGTAATAAAACGATGATTTACGACAATAATATTTATAAAAAAACATTTATAAATATTATATGAAATTAGAATTATTAGTTTTAGCAGTATCCGGATTTTTTATAGCAAATACATATTATGATGGAAATTATATAAAACTATTGCAATCTTGGCAAAAGTATTTTAAAATGGCTGGTTTTGCATTTGCTGGATTAAGTATTTATCTTTTTCTGAAAAAAAACCCCACTCAATCTCATTCTTTAGTACAAGAGTTATCTAATATAGTAAAATTCATGCCTAGCGCTAAATCTACGTTGGATATTTTCACACCCTTTACTGATTTTACCAACCAAACCCCTTTCACAGGCGGAGGAATGGGTAATGGAACAGGAGTTCCCAACCAACAACATCAAATTAACCGTATGATGGAATCCGGCAAAACAGGAACAAAAAGATGTGTTAGCGAAACCAAAAAGAAATTTGTTGCTTCTCAGCAAAGTTGGAACTGTGGTCATTGTCAAAAGCAGTTACCAGCATGGTTTGAAGTAGATCATAAAATACGATTAGATAATGGTGGTTCGAATCATGTGGATAATTTAGTAGCTTTATGTAGGGATTGTCATGGAAAAAAAACAGCCATGGAAAACCTTTAATAAAATAACATCTTTAATTTATTTCTAACAGTTTATTAATGGGAAAATCGAATGAAAAACATGGTGTGAAACAGAATGTAAAACAACAAACGACAAATAATATGAATGGTGGAACTGATACGACTGAAAAAAAGGAACTACCGCCTACATATGATAATACTGCTGACAATTTTGGTGGAAAAATGGTGAATACTACATACTATATTGGTCAAATGTTGCTTTATTATGTAAAAAATTACAAGATGGAGTTTGGGTTTCTTCTAGGACTTTTAGTGTATATTATTACGATTATTATCGTTTTTACAACCAATCCATATAATATTATTACGGAGAATAACGGAGGAGTAAGTATTTTTCTAAGCATGTTAGGTGGATTCTTAATTATGATGACCTTCTTTTTTTATCTACAGAAAAAACAATCAACTGAAAACGTAGAAACAGCTGGAGCTCTTAGCTATTTTGGCAGACTGGCTACTACGTTTGTTTCCTTTGCTTTAGTAATCGCTGCGCTATATTTCATTTTTTACTTGGCGTCTTATTACACCAACTTCAGTACCTACTTTTTATTAGGTATTAATGCATTGATAATTATTGGCATGATAACCATGGCTGTTAAATACTTTGGAATCCATGATGGAAAACAGAGCGATAGCCCTCCATCATGGAGTAAATTATTGGGCAAGGTAATAACCTATATTCCTTGCTTGTTACTAGACTTGGTAGATTATTTAAAATATCAATACCAAATTACTACAAAACCCATCATGATTGTGTTTCTCGTAGAATTGTTACTCGTGGGATTATATCTCATATACCCATGGATAGTAAAACAATTTTTATCTCATAATTCAAATCAACTGATAAATGAACCAACCGTTTTAAATAACGAGACAAATTTAGGATCATTTAGTGATGTGAATTACGTGGATGATAAATTTCAATATAAATACGCCGTATCAGGATGGATATACATAGATTCATTCCCTCCTGAGACAAATTCTAGTTATGATGAATATACATCCTTACTGAATATAGGCGACAAACCAAATTTCTTATTCAACGTAACTAAAAACAAACTCAAAATCATGTTGAAGACGCAGGACAAAAATGAAAGTATTTTGTACGAAACGAACGAGTTCCGAATGCAAAAATGGAATCATGTGATCGTAAATTATGACGGTGCTACAATGGATATTTTTATCAACAATGAACTCGTATCATCTACACCTGGTACCATTCCTTATAATAGCAATACTATGATGACGTGCGGTACATCAAATGGTATATACGGCGGTATATGCAATGTAAATTATTTTAAGGAAGCGATTTCTCGTGCAAAAATTACTTGGTTATATACTTCGGTAAAAAATTTAAATCCTCCAGTGATTTAGAAAATTTCTAACAGTATATTATATATTATGGCTGTATCTGTTATGAAAATTGTAATCGGTGTTGTAATAGTGTTATTATTAATATTCGTAATAAGATGGTTTATGGGAAGTAATACAAAACTAGTTGGTTTAAATGACGCCAAAAAGGTCACTAAAATTGATGCTGGGGATTTAGCACAGAGTAATGCATCTAATTACGCCTATTCTGTTTGGTTCTATATTGAGGATTGGAGTTATAGATATGGAGAACCAAAGATTGTTTTAGGACGTTTGGATAAAGACTTGAATCCTAGTCCATCCATTGTTTTAGGAGCAATTGAAAATAATTTAAAGATTGAAACTACTGTCTATCCTTCTGCTCAATCCGCCACTGCTTCTACACATACATGTAATGTCGATAATGTTCCTGTTCAAAAATGGGTGAATGCTATTGTCAGCTTGTACGGTAGAACCATGGATATTTATATTGATGGAAAACTAGTAAGAACGTGTGTATTGCCTGGTGTAGCCAAGATTGCAAATGATGCGCCAGTTTATGTCACTCCTCAGGGTGGTTTTTCAGGTTATACTTCTAATATCCATTACTATGCTAATTCTTTGAATCCTCAAGAGGCATACAACATTTACCGCAGTGGATATGGTGGTAGTGGTATTGACTTTCCTTATCAAGTGAAAATCGAATACTTGAAGGATGGTCAAGAACAAGGTAGTTTAACTATCTAGAACATTAACGCTATTTACGTGTAACTTTACAAAAAATACAAAACAAATACGTACAACACAAACAAAAATATAATTTTTTACAAATTATATTTTTATTGTTATTCTTTTAGTAAAGATACCATATTATTTATGTCATTTATATTATATTATGAATAATAAACCTATTTCTGCTATTGCTGTCTTTTCAGGTCAAGTAACCGGTCATGTTAAATTTACAGAGGATGTTAAATATCATAGAATAAAAATAGAGTTACAATTACGTGGTCTTGAACCAAACAGTCTACACGGATTTCATGTTCATGAAGCAGGCGATTTAACGGATAAATGTACAAGTATGTGTTCCCATTTTAACCCATACAATACGACACATGGTTGTCCAGGTATGAAGAAACGTCATGTAGGTGATTTAGGTAATATTGAGACAAATTCAAAGGGTGATGCAAAATATCATTTTTACGATAGCATCATAAAACTTTCTGGTAGCAAGTCAAATATAATTGGCAGAGGTTTAATCATTCACGAAGATGAAGATGATTGTGGAAATGGAGGCAATGTAGAGAGTTTAAAAACTGGTAATGCTGGTAAAAGGATTGCGTGTGCTGTTATTGGTTATTCAAAGGATAATTTCAAATGTTAGTTCAAATGTTAGTTTAAATGTTAGTTCAAATGTTAGTTCAAAGAAAATCATTTTTCTTATGTATTATATATAAGATATGTCAGAATTTGGAAATATTTCATCCGGAGCTGGAACATTCGACAGTTTTAAGAACAATAATATGGTAAATGGAACAAGGGAATTCTTGGAATCAAATAGTTTAGTAGCAAAAGTAGCCTTTTTACTATTGATATTAGTTGTCTTTATTGTTGCTGTTAGATTTAGTACGCAGGTGTTATCGTGGTTGTTTTCGTACTCTAGCTCTCCCTATTTAATCGATGGTATGGTAGATGCTAAAAAAATGATTGTGATACCTCAGAATCCCAATTCAAATGGATCTATTCCACTCATTCGTTCGGATAACCAAGAAAAGGGAATTGAATTCACCTACTCTGTATGGCTTTTTATTGATGATTTAGTCTATCAAGAAGGTCAATATAGACACGTGTTCCATAAGGGAAATGATAACATTAATTACACCAATGCGCCCATTGGCATGAATCATCCTAACAATGCCCCAGGTTTGTACATTGCTCCAAATACAAATGATTTAGTAGTAGTGATGAATACATTCAATGATATCGAAGAAAAAGTAACGATTGAAAATATTCCTCTTAACAAATGGGTATGTGTGCAAATCCGTGTAGAAAATCACCAACTAGATACCTATATTAATGGCAAGTTGGCAAAGCGATTAATTATGAATGGAGTTCCTAAGCAGAATTACGGTGATGTACATGTAGCCATGAATGGTGGATTTTCCGGATACATGTCTGAATTGAGATATTTCAACTATGGTTTAGGTACGAGCGAGATTCAAGGTATTGTCGATAATGGACCCAATCTAAAAATGAATAGTCAAACAATGACTGAAAGTATGCCAAAGTACTTGTCTTTAAGATGGTTTTTCATGGGAAATAAAAATGGCTTTAATCCTTAAATTGAATAGATTATTGTTTAATATTCACTATGAATTTCTAGAACATTTATATTTTGAATCTATATTTATGTTTGTATAATAACAATTATATCAATTATTATTATATGAGTAATCCATTTTTTAATGCTACAAGTTATTTAAATTATAGTGTCGGTGATGGGTACGTCTTTGCACAATTAGATGGCTCTTCAGGTACAATTTCATTTAATCAATCATATGATGTTTATTTCACTGTTGTTGGTGGTGGTGGTGGTGGCGGTGGTGGAGGCCATAATAATGGCGATGACTCCCCAGCTTATCCGTCAGGTGGAGGTGGTGGTGCTGGAGCCGCAGGTATGGTATTATATAAATCGGAACCTGGTAAAATATATAATTATACTATCGGTGCTGGTGGTGAGGGTGGAGTGGCCAATTTAATGGGAGTAAGCGGAGAAGATACAAGCATACATTTTTCTCCTACTGATTATGTAATTGGTCAATACGGTGACGGTGGCAGTGGTCACTATAATGGTAATATAGGGGGGTTTGGTGGAGCAATGGAAATTTTCGGAAATATTACACCCATTGTAGATGGTGTAGGTGGAAATGGCGGCAATGGTGTTAAACTGCATGATATTTGTGGTAATGGAACCGATGGATATGATTCTAATCCACCCATCATTACAATTAGTCCAACAAACACTATTTATGTAGGAGGTGGTGGTGGTGGTACTGATGCCTTAAATGCTGATAAACCACCACCCAAACCGTCGAATGGAGGAGGAGGCGGTAATGGTTCAGGTGGATTTTTGGGGACAGGCGAAACTGATGGAAGTGGTAATGGACAAGTAGGTATAGCCTATGGTGCTGGAGGTGGAGGTGGTGGGCAGCCAGGAACAGGTAGCTCTGTTGAACTTTACCCAATCACATATGGTGGCAACGGCAAAGAAGGAGCTATATTTATATATTTGGTTAATACAAATGGTTGTCAATGGAATCCATTATTGGCAAACAAGACAACTCTTTGGACAAGAGCTACCACTGATTGTATCGACTTAACTGATGCTACTTTACCTGATGGCGAACCAATGACAATAGATGATTTAAGTGAAAAACGTAAAGCCACTATTTTTCAATACAAGCAAAATGGTGCTGGTTTTTCAAAAAAACAAAATTATTCTAGATTAGCGAGAGGCTTAGGACGCCAACGAGGTCAATCGTTTGCTACTCAAAGTGATACTTATACAAATGCGAATACTCACAATCTTCCTATTGTGAATAATCGTATTTTATCGTGTCCAAATGTCACTAAAAATTGGGCTCTTACAAATCAGAATGATACGCCTGGACCTGTTAGAAGAATTACGAATTATCCGACGGTACCATTAACGAATTACATTGTTCGCAGAACATACTTAGCTGGAGGAGGTAAATGGCCTCAGTATGGATGGGCTCCAGGAAACATGGGATTTCCAGTAGGAAAAAAAGGAAATAAATAATAATTCTTACACGACTATGGAGACAAACAATTACGTTTATCATGTGTATTATGCTCTCAATGATGGATTCACGCAAATATCTTGAGAAGGAAAAATATCACCGGACATACACATATCACTATCTTTTACTTGAATACAACTTCGAAAACCTCTATCCTCACCAATATAACAATAACCTGATTTACTGGGACCAGATCTCTGAGTAGAACTCATCGAATCGTCTGGCATGGGTTCGCTATTATACTCAGCATCAGCTAAAGCACTAGACAAAGAATTGGAGATAGAATCTATTGCTTTTGATTTTCCTTGTGCTTGCCCTTGCCCTTGTCTATTTGTATTGCCGGAAGAGGAAGAAGAAGAAGAGGAACCTTGTTCAATATCCAATTGTCCTTGAATAACATTGATACCACTTTCCACAGTTCCGGCAGCAACATCGATGCCCAATTTAGCTCCTTCAGCGGATAATTGCGCAACGTCTTTTGTTGTTTCGGTAACAACATAACCTAAACTTTCCAATATATTTTTCAATAGAGGTGCTATTGCTTCCTTCACAATTTGAAAGAAATCACCTAAATAAGAAAAAATATTCACGCCTAAGAAAAGGAGAATCACGACGATTAACCCAATTCGCGTATAACTAGTTTTGCCATTTGTTGAAAAATATCCATCATTTGAACTAGAAGATGACATTTTAGGAGCGGAATCTATATCTATTGTTATACCAGACGGAATATTATTACTGACACTTTCCATATATATAAAAATGGTATATAAAAATATTCATTATTGTTTGTATTCTTCTATTGTATGACTGACTTTATCATTAATGTCTATTCTATTTTTATCACCCATATTTTTGCGTATTTTCATGCTCATGAGTTTTGTATTTATTACAATATGTGATAGCTAATGGAACATCTACATTATTTATTTCTTGCTCTGTCATGGTATAATTTTCTAACGCCAATAGTTTCTTATCGTGTTTTAACAGACGGTCTTTTACCCATTCTTGATAATAAGTATTATTCATAGAATATTTATGTAACAATGGTTTATGTTTTTCAATATATAATTTAGTGTTATGAGTTTTAAATACCTTTTCTATTTGTTCCACACCTTTGCTTATATCCAAATCCGGATAATAATATCCATATTCTTGTAACATTTTTGAATTGTGAATCAAAGGAATTCCAAAATAAAAACATTCTAAAAAAACATAATTTAAATCCCATTCTTGTGTGGTTGAAACGACGCAATTACATGTATTCAAAATATCGGTTATTCTGTTTCTATTGTTAAATATAGCCTTGCCCTTTTTATGTATGGTAAGACTAGAGACAAAACTAACAAAATATTTATTTTCTCTTAATTTATCCGTACAATAGCATCTCATCTTTTCTATATATTTCTCACCCTTTTCACAAATACATATAGGTATCATACAATTCTTTTTATCACAAATATTCGGCTCACAAATAGCGATATTTAATTTATCTCCTTTGTTATAAATCTTTGTAGGTTTCCCTTTTACAAGATAATCTGACCAAATATAAGGACCCACTAAAATATTATCCATACCATAACGAAGTTTATAATACTCTATTGAATATTCAAAATGAGGTGATACCCAAATTTCATCAAATACATCTCGTTCAGGTACCGATTCAAGATATCCCTTGTCATATATTACCGTATCTATATCATGTGTATAATTGTTTCCCATCATTGAATAAATAACATATACATTATATTGTTTCATCAACTTACATAGTCCTCCATCCGTTAAGCCTGCTATAAATATGGAATCTATATTTTCTTTTACTAATAAGTTTTCATCTTCAAACCATTTCGTATAATTTATAACTTTATACTCACAATTATTATTTATAATAGTATTCGTTTCCATTCTATCACTTATAAATATTACATCAAAACCACATTTTTCAAAAAAATGATACCATAATAATACATTAAGATGATGTCCATTTGAAAATATTCGAGTATCATCAGGAAATACTAAATCTGCGCATGTAATTGCTATTTTCATTATAATAAATAAAACAGGTTTTACTTTTATATCAAAAATATATTTTTAGTTTTAATAATATAATACTATAAATGGATTATATTATTCCTGCGTTTTCAATGTTGGCCCTAGACAGTATTTATTTATCAAATATTGGTGGTCCTTTGTTTGCCAAAATGGTCAATGGAATACAAAAAGAAGACATGAAGCTAAATATATTTGGTGCAATCGGTTCTTATATCCTATTAATTTTAGTTCTTTATAAATTCATTATTTTAGAGAGAAAACCTCTTAGTGATGCGTTTTTACTAGGATTTTGTATATACGGTATTTTTGATCTTACCAATATAGCCATCTTTAAGAATTATCAAATAATACCTGCCATATTAGATACGGTATGGGGTGGTGTTTTATTTTATACTGTGACGTGGATAACTTATAAATTATTGAGGATTAAATACTAAGTATTACAATTTAGCACTAATTATTTTAACTGCCATATTTCAAGATTCGTTTATTTTCCTAATCTCTCGTATATTAAGACCGAATTACTGTATTTAGCTTGTTTAAAGCTTCCAATTTTTCAAATGTTTTCTCTCTGTTGCTTTTTTCTAGACCAGTAAATAAATAATCAGTAGCAGGACGTTGTTCGTTCTTTTTTATTTCCTTGTAGATGAGATTTATTTTCTTTGTAATGTTATCTACTGTTGCTTTATTTTCAATGATATCTATTGTAGAATCAAATGTATCTGTCAATAATGAAATGGCGAAATATAGCAAATATTTGCGCTTCTTCTTGACACCACTGGTATAACGAATACAAAACAATTCAAATATGCTTTTCAATATTTTATCAGAAATTTCGCTTTTTTTCTCGGCATTTGCTTTGAATAATACATCCCAAATCATCCATATAGGTTCTTTTACGCATTTTTCATCTACCATTGCAAAAGTTCTTCTTTCGCATATACAAACCTCCTTTCGCTTCTTGCATAAATTTTCAAATTCTAGAATCCATTCCAACCAATAACACGCATCGAGCGAACTGCGAGAATCTTTCGATACGTGAAATGCTAATTCATTGATAGCAATGAACAATTCTTTTGGATCATCCTTTTTAAATATATCAGTAGCATATTGAACATTGGGTGCTTTTAGTTTTATTGCCATGGTAGTCATATCAAACTCTTCTTGCTTTTTAATTTTTATGCTTTCAATCGAATGCTTTTTTTTCGAACTACATAAAATAATGATTATTTCAGCGAATATTTTGCGTACCTTGTCATTGTTACGTATATCTAACTCTACCCCATTATAGGTAGAAATTAGCTCCTTGAAATTATTGAATCGCATTTCTAAATAGATTGGTAATTTTGGATTACCTAAATGTATGTGCTTTCCGACAAAATTCAAAATAATATCCCACAATTCAATAAAGCAACCACAGCAGATAAATTCGGCACTCCAATGTAAAGCTTGTTCGATACGACCAGACTTGAGACTATTTAGTAATTCTTTTTTCGCATCAGTTCTTTTGAATTTGGAGAAAGTAATACCTTTGAATTGTTTTTCACTTCGTACATCATTTATTTCAAATTCATTCATATAGTTTTTCTTATAAAAAAAATAACATAAATATACATATATATATGACAGAATTAGGAATTGTTGGTAATAAAATAGTAAAAATCTATAACAAATTGGAAAGATCATTACAAAAAATGCCTATTTGGTTTCATTTATTACTTTTGTTAATAATTGTATTTATTTTAATGAATATTTATAACTCTTATATACCTGTAAAGGAAGGGTTTATTGACCAAAAAGAGAAGTTCGTCGTAAAAAAAGGTATCAATCTATATGATGATTTTTATGTGAATATATACGATGAATTATTTTATAGAGAATTGGTGAATCAATACGAAGTAGGAAGTATTGAAAATATAACCAAACCTACTAGCGAAAGTAATATTTTAGTCATTGGAAGCGGAACCGGACATGTAGTAAATGAATTTCATAAACAAGGATACAAAGTTGTTGGTTTAGATGAATCTCAAGCCATGGTAAAATATGCTAAAGAAGAGTATCCTGAACTAACTTTTGTTCATGGAACACCTACGAAATCAATGGCGTTTGACCAGCAACAATTCACTCATATTGTATGTTTGAATATGAATTATTATTACTACAAAGATAAGACTGCTCTGTTACAAAATATTTTTAGCTGGTTGCGTCCTGGGGGATTTTTTATTGTTCAGTTGGTCGATAAGAATAAATTCGATCCAATCGTACCAGCCGCTAAACCGTTTATTATGGTAAATCCTCAAAGTTTTGCGGATAAGCGTATTACTGAGTCCAACGTAGTATTTAATAATTTTGATTACAAATCTGATTTTCAAGTGTATCCAAATGACGTTGTTCAGTTTCAAGAAATTTTCAAAGATACTACTCCTGGATCTAAGAAAACAAGACAGAATGTCCATAAAATGTGGATACCTCCTAAACAAACAGTGATTAATCAATGTAAAGAAATTGGATTCATCACGTTTGCGCAAGTTGATTTACTAATGGCGCAACTAGAATATCAATATTTGTATGTTTTTCAAAAACCAGAGTAATTATTGTTTCTAAATAATATCAAAATAATATCAAAATAATATCAAAATAATTTATTGATATTATTATTTTATTTGTCAAGGCAATATTGTGCTATCTAATTAATTTTTTTCCGTAGAATTGCCACAATAACAATGATATTATACTACCAACGACATATCCATTACCAGCACTTTCTAATGTATTATCGAAAACATAATAACTCAATAAAGGAAACAGTATGAATGAAAGTAAAACATAAAACATCATTATTTGAATAAATTTTATTGTTTTGTCAGTCAAAGTCATGGTGATATATATTATATGCAACATAATATAAATTGTATTCTATAGCCTATTCCGATTTGTTGTATTTACATTATTATTGTTTCATAAATAATTTTACACAATCCCATACCTTGGCTGACTCTTGAAGATTGAAAGCTCCTCTTTTCTGTGCCAAATGAAGGAAAGATACCATGACATTCAATGCAGTATTTTCATCAGTAATATTTACATCGGTTATAGATGGTTGAACTGACTGAGGCTCTTGTTGAGGCTCTTGTTGCAGCTCTTGCTGTTGCTCCAGTTGAGTCTTTTCAACAGTTTCCATTGAGATATTCTCCATATGATAAATGATAATACAATTAATAATAATATTAAACGAATTATCTCACGTATTTTCCAACACGAGCAAAAGAATCGACAATAAAAATGATGAAGATTCCTAAAAAGGAGTATAAAACCAATTCTTCGGTAACATGTCCTGTTTTTTCATCTTGTTGTTCTTCCAATAAATATATAATTTGGTTAAGCTTTGTTAATAGTTCATCTTTATTTACACCAGTTGGACTATTATCATCAGAACCTTGATTAAAATATGGGACATATTGTTGATAATATTGCTTGGCATATTCACTTGGTAATTGTGTGAATCCTTCTTGTTGTTGCTCTTGATTGGTCTGATTGTTCTGATTGGTCTGATTGGTCTGATTGGTCTGATCATATGGAACATTCTGTTGTGCGTTCATACGTTCATGCATCCCATGTTCCATGCTGGTTTCTGTACCTTGTCCATTTATATTAACAGGTGTATTACTATTTTCAATTCTCTCCATACCGGCAGAATTTGGATGTTGAAGGGGTTGGAAATTACTTAGACCTTCGTCCTCGTCCTCGTCTCCATCATCATACTGAATACGTTTCTTTAAAACGTCGATATTCGCATTTGATTTTACAGGATCACGGCGTTTTAAGGTCTTATTTCGTGCGATTTCTCTTTTTTTTTGGATTGGGTTATTTTCCATATTTTCATTACTAAAATCTGAGGCATACATTGCTAAAGACATTTACTTATAAAAAATACAGATAATAATTTAAATAACCTACGGAAAAAATATATTTTTAATTTATATAAGAATGGCTAACTTGTTTGACATTAATCATGTTTTAGGCAAAATCATAACTCTTGTGTTGGTTATCGTAGCTGCGAATTTTCATATTTTAGCAGGTGTATTAGTGCTTTTGTTTATTATTTCTATGAACCATTATGTTGTTGAAGGTATGGAGAATAATGATTCTTCTAAAGAATCTCAAAACAGCTCATCAGAAAAAACTCAAGAAAAAACTCAAGAAAAACCTCAAGAAGAATCTCCCATTTCATTATTTAAAACAGATAATTGCAAAAACGGCGTTTTGATGAAAGACGGAAAGGAAGTTACAAGCGACTTGATAAAAGAAAGTTTTCCTAATATTAGTTTTAGCGGTGATGTATGTAATCCATGTGACGACGATTGCACGTTTGAAATTGTCTCTTCGTCAGAGCAAATGACCAATGAAGAAAATCTAAGACCCCATGATTCTAATGAGCATCCAATTGATCGCGAGAAAGCTATACAAAAAGCACAATAAAGGTACAATCAAAAATGTACAATAAAATAACATGATAAATTATATGAAACAATATATATTTTTACTTGCTCTTATTATTTTTTCAATATGGTTACCCCTATTATTCATGACAAACGAATCGGAAGAGAAAGAAGGATTTACCACGTATTTTAGACAGACAGTAAGACCCCACATCAGAATGTTTAGAAGCACACAAGACAATGTAACCTACCATTTTAATACGAAATTCAAAGACTTTGGTAGAAGATTAGGTTTTTTTTAGAATAAATACTTTTCTTTTCGTAATATATATAATCATCACTATGTTTGAATTCTTAAATGTATTAAATTCAAGTAAATATTTTACTGGTATAATGATGATATTACTAAATATTGGTTCTAGATTCGTAGAAATTAAATTAAGTGATTCCATGGAAGCCTTTATCAAGTACAATATTGCCAAGGAACTTCTTATTTTTACCATGGCGTGGATGGGTACAAGAGATATTGTAGTAGCTCTTACCTTAACTGCTGTATTTGTTATTCTATCCGAATTTTTAATGAACAATAAAAGTAAATTTTGTGTATTGCCTGATAAATTTAAACGATTAAATCTCGATACGAACAAAGATGGTTTAATTAGCGATATAGAAATTAATAAAGCTATTGAAACATTGGAACGAGCAAAAAAACAAAAGGAAAGTGAAAGGCATATTGATTTATTGAATCATTATCAAAGTGTAATAGAGTAAATTATATAGATATACGTGTCATTTGTAAAGGAAATAATATATTATTATTATAAGATGAGTAATAATATATTGAAAATTACATTTGATGCCTCTACATTGAATGGAAGCATTGTGCAAGATATGAAATACACTCCTGTTATGTCGAATCCACAATTATACAGTATGTTTCCTAATATATTATTTATTCCTTCTATAAAATTAAAGAGAGAATTATTTGATAAGGATTTAGGTGATGATGATATCAAAAAAATATTCTTGTCCTCAAATCAGTTGAATAATTTCATCACAATACTACAAGAACAGAAGAAATACGAACCTATTAGCATAGCATCAGCAGAAAAAAAGGGTATTCTTTATAATAATATCAAATTTGTTCTGGATTTATTTTTTAACAAAGGAGCAGCCTTTTTTATTCATCAAACTTCGTATATTATCAATAATTACAACTGGAATCATAAATACGAATTGATACCAGTACCTGGACAAACTGTACCAATTGTATCTGTTAATATAACATTTATGCTTCATCAAGGGAAGCAAGGACAGCAACTTTCTTTTGTCGATTCTACTCGCTTAAATTGTATGCAAAAGAAGGAATCCATAGTCAATGATTACTATTATCTTGTTGGATTAGATAAACCTGCTGGTAAAACAGCGAAACTTCAAGACCAGCCAGTAAATACATTACCAATCGCTAGACCTATTTCAACTCCAAGAAAAACAGTCACTACAAATACCACAACCTACAACTAGGCTTATATAAAATAATTATTGTGGTTTATAAATATGTTTATATACCAAAATAAATATTTATTGTTATATATATATTTATTGCATGGAGAATTCAATATATGATTTCATTTCATTATTTGCATTGTTTGCAAATATCTATATAATATATACTTTAGACCCAGTATTAATATTAGGTTCATCCTCGTGTTTGTTTTTACATGATTTCATAAAAGAACTTACAACTGGCTGGTACGCTCCTATATTCAAACGACCTAAGGGAGCAATGAATTGCTCTTTATTTAATAGTGGTGGATTAGTAGATCATAAACCAGGGTTTCCGTCTGGTCACGTTACCAGTATTTCATTCTTGATGAATATGTTATTATTGCGTAATAAAGATATTTCGTGGAACAAAATAGCGTTGTATAATATGCCTATTTTCATAATGGGTTATGCTAGAATAATGAAAGGTTGTCATAATGTCATACAAGTGGTTGCTGGATATATATTAGGTTATGGAATCGCCAATCTATTTCACAGGTATAACAAAGATATAAAATATGGTTTAGAACAATTATATTCTTATTTCGTACCTAAGAAATAATCTAGATATATATTAATACAGAAACATGACGTCCAATATTAATAGTAATAATAGTAATAATAGTATTAATAATTCTATATATAATGATACATCTAGTGTGTTGTATAATTATGCTATAGCTAGAACATTATTTGATGGTAAAAATAAAAGTGTAATAGAAAACGAGGTGACGAAACTGATATATTTACAGTTTGATTTAATTGTAGCGAATAGTATCAACAACCCTTCTATTAACGCAAAAGATAATTTAGATAATGTAATAAATATATTTTTCAAGGATGTTATTAACGAACAAGGACAATTAGGTGTTCCATTGGTAAAACTAAATGGTTCCTATCAACCAATACAAACACTTGGTGAATTAAAAGATGTTATATTAAAATACAATTTCAGAGAGAAAATGTCAATCTTGCGAAATTTCGCATCAAAAACCAATGACTGTTTTATGTATTCTATTTTGATTGAATATTATAAAAATAGACAGATTGGTCAAACCGATGCGTTTATAACAAAATATCCCATGTTAAACACTACTTTTTTAGATGAATCAATCTTACTCATTGAGAATATATTAGGATTTGATATTATTGAGACAGCTAATTGTTACCAAGATCTAAGAGGCTCAGGTACTCCTATCACTAGTGGATGTACTGAAAATAAACGATTATATAGAGAGATTCAATCGGATTATACAGCTAATAAAACCCAATCACCGATTACTCTATGTTGGTTATGGCATCCTCTAGTATATGGCGTTCCTTATCAAGACGTTGTAAAATTACCTGCTGATAATTCCGTTAAAAAACTTTCGACTAGTTATACTGGTAACAATAATGATGTTATTCCTAATTGTATGAGTGACATTTATTCCAAGTATCCATTATTTCCTCCACTATCTCAGAGAGAACAGAATTATATAACAAGCAAAGGAGAAAACGTATTGGTCGATGGACTATACCAACGACCACCATGGACCCCTCCAATTTGCTATATGAAACCGATTGAACCATATAGTTTTTCGGTAAATTTGCAAAAGCGGTATAAAAAATACTCAGTGAGTAACTTGTCCGGTCACGTCATGATCTTTTTAATTATGGCAAAATATTTTAAAAATCCAGTAGATAACCAACCTATCAATATGAATCTCATTGTATTGGCTAGTATCTTATTTATGGTTCCATATAATCATTCCATACATGAAATTTTTCAAGCAGCAAAGATGATGGGTGTCAATACAAATTATTCCATAAAAAAAACTGACCTAGAAAATATTAATATGTTGTTAAGTGCTACTAATTTAACACCGATTGTACTACCTACTCAGGCTTCATGGGTTTCACCTCAAAAAAGAAACACATTTGAAGGTACTTATACAAAAGGCGGAAAACGACAATCACGAAAAAAACAGAGACGGTCGAAACTGTCGAAACGGTCGAAACGGTCGAAACGGTCGAAACAATGTAATAGAAAAAAAAAGACTAGAAGGAAATAAATAAAAATTGAAATCGTTTATACACATATATTTACTTTATATCTAACTAGTTTCAGAAAAACATAGTACTCCCTATGTGTATTCAAATGACGCATGATTATAATCATACAATGATTGTTAATTTTAGTATTGTATCGCCTGATGAAGATGATAACATATTTGTCAATATACATGGCGACCCACCTCCACTTGTACCCATACAATCACCACGTATGGATTTCGAATATTTGCATTTAATAAATCAAAATCAATTGGGTTACAAAGATAATGAACAATATGAAAATATCCAATATATATTTGGTACAATCATATCTATTTATGGTATCTACTATTTCGTCTCAAAAATTATCGATTCTATTTATAAAAAATACATATAAAAATAGTATTATATTATTATATAGCAACCCTGTATGCATTTTAATATTACATACGCTGATTATAAAATTCAGAGGATAACAAATAGTTTTTTTACCTATAAAATGAAAAACGAAGTAAAATTAATTAACTATGATAGCAAGAGTTATAAAATGAATATGGCGCTAGATATAAATAGGTCATTTACGTTATCAGATACAATGTTCGAATATAAAGATATCAATGGTAATGTTTATTATAGAGTCGGTTTAATACAACAAGTATTCAACCGAAAATACAATAAAATAGAGCGAAATATAAATAGTCTATGTAATTCATTATGTATGAATATAGTAGAAAATAACGATACTCATGAATATGATAAAATAACATTTATGATTGACGAAGAACATCTAAAATCGCATTTTAAGTTAGATACGACAATTCCGGACCTGAAAATCTTAATAAATATTTTTGATCAAATAGGAATAATAAATAGAATATCTAATTATCGTGCTAATAACAAGGTTGATACTAATGTCTGATTTATGTTTGCATTGTTCCACTACTTATAAAAATTGATTCTCATTATTATATATTGTGTTGTATAAAATAATAATATAAGTACTATTTAATATGTCGTATAAAACAAATCGTCTTACCAGGTTACCTCCTGAACTGAGGTATTATATAGCCGAATATGTGGATTGTAAGGAAGAAAAACCATATCCATATATTCCATTGTTTAAGAATATTATACTTGATTGGTATAATAGTTCTCGACCATGGAGAGACTCCAATATAGTATATCGTCAATATAAAGACATTTATACAAAAGGGATTTCAGAAGACGAAACAACCTACCTTAAACATGCTTTTAATTGGCATCGACGTGAAAGTAAATATTACAATATAAATATGGTACATTCAGTTGGTCAATTTGAAAAAATAGCTTGTAGATGTCGTACTATTTCTTGGAATGGAATGAATCGATAATAATATATTACATTTATTTACATTGAAAAAATCATTTATACAGATTTTTTCAATTGGTATTTTCATTTTTTATATTTTTTGGTATTTTCATTTTTGATATTTTCATTTTTGATATTTTCATTGTGCGGTTATTTAATACGTTTTGTCCATATAGTTACATAACATTCGGATGCTTTATCAGACAAATCTCTATAGCATACATATCTCCTGTGAGCGTATTCACCAATTTCTAGTGATGAAATTGCTTTATCTAGATTGCTTCCTAAATTGACTGAATTAGCAATCTTCTCAATATCGTCGAGTGAATGAACACATTTCACACTAGTTGAGCATATTTTAAATCCGTTAATTTCTGGATATACGCGACTTTTATTTTTGGCGCCATGTTTCTTGGCATATGTGTCATTTTCGAGTTGGCTATCAAATATCTCATAACCGCGTTCGAAATCTTCATTCTTATTTTCTACATCATCAGCATTGGTGTCTAGGTTTTCTATGTTAGTTGTATGAAGCATAGTTCGCTTCTTCGTTGAAACATTATTTCTCTTTTTTTTAAATCCAGTTGTTTGGTATGAGTAAGTATCGCTAAATGGATCCAAAATAGACGCTTCGTATTGATTGATTGCCTCAATAGAAGTTCTGAAAGGACCAGTTTTATGACCGTTCTCAATATATTCTCGCCAATACCCAGTAAGCCTTCCTGGAAGCCCTTGAATTTGTACATTATAATCTGGTGTATTAGTATGTCGTTCATGCGTACAACCGATTTTAAGCTTCCACCTATTCGGTATAAGATTTGCACGACGATAAAATCCTTTCACGCATAGAACTACATGTCTATCATAATCATGTGTGAATATATACTCCAATTCTTCACTTGAAATCCGATCAATAGAGGTGTGATTCATATATAATACGCCATATTTACTACATGCCTCCTGAATATACGGAAGAGTCTTACTAGTGGCTCTACATAAATGAATTCTAAAATCATTTTCATATTCGTCGATGATGTCTTCTTTTACCCATTTATTAGCTGAAACCGTATTATTTAGTGGATAAAATTCTTTAATTATTTTTTTCGATAGGAAGTCACTTACACCTATATAACCTGGTGGAATAGTCATCTGAAAAGGCTTGTGTATATCAGGGCCCCAATTATATAGCTCATGAAGTTCTTTTATCATAGTAGCGCTTATTACAATAATTCTATTATTATGTGTATTCATATGTTCAATGTCTAGAATACCACTTTGCTTTAACTTCATATGTAGTATTTGTCCTTCCTTATCACCAGTATCTATTTCATCGATAATTATAAGAGAGTCATACATGTTATCCAAATCGAGTTTATTTAACTGTCCATGATGATATATATTTCCTTTTAAACAATCAGGAGCTTCTTTAATAAAATCGTCTTGCCACGACGCGTTACTCATACCGGTTAATATATAGTTTTTTTTAATATTAGTGATAAATAAATCGTCATGGTGTGTAGCCATACCTCGCGCAGTGGCTAACATTAAACCATTTGCACCAACCTTAGTATATTTTTGAACACTTTGAACTCTACACTTTGGATTTTCATAAAAATTCTTTACAATAGAATCAGCATCTGCTTGTTGATTTGGCCAAATATATTCTTCGCTAGCAGATGGTTCTCCTAGAAGATAATTATGCTTGTTGCGAGATATTTGCGCAACAAATGAGTTATCCACCATTTCTCTTTGAGATTCAAATACATTTTTTTTCGAATTAGATAATAATTCCATAATATAATTATTCTTATAAACTTGTAGTTCGAATGTTCTTAATTTCTTATTTTAATACATTATAATAAATTAGGAAGGGGCTTCAATTTTTTATTATAACCGTAATTGTTCGAATACTGGAAATGAAACTAGCGTATCTCTAAATATCTAAACTAACGGTGTTACGCTCGGACTTGCGACGCTTTGATCTAACAGGCATATTGTCGTTTTGCATTTCTTTTAACTCACTAATACTAATCGTACTACCTTTTTCGTCTCTATCATTCTGAATATTTACTTCAGTTTGCTTCATTTTGAGTCCTGAGAGAATATTTGAAATATCACTAGGTCCTTTCATTTCAGGGCGTCTATTAGATTTTTCTGATGCTGGTATCTCGCGACTCGCATTAATATCAGGTCGGTTTGATAAAGGAACATATCCTGGTCTTACTGGGGGAGGAACCGAAGTTGGTCCTTGAGTAGCAAGTGGTGCTGGTGGAGCTCCATTTGATTGAGGCATAAATTGTTGATTAGGATTGTATCGTGGTTGTTGCTGTTGCTGTTGCTGTTGCTGTTGCTGTTGTTGTTGTTGCTG
>TARA_B110000285_G_scaffold223052_1_pt1 | contig 19699 bp, 16 predicted proteins | sample TARA_B110000285 | Tara Oceans TARA_B110000285 (sample SAMEA4397756) | marine metagenome | biome: Polar Biome; feature: [SRF] surface water layer (ENVO:00010504); material: water (ENVO:00002006), including particulate matter (ENVO:01000060) such as... | depth 5 m
AAACTGAAGAACATAACGTTCCTCATTTTTGCCTGTATTTTCAATTAAATATTTTAGATCAGTTCCGTCATAAATTTCTGTCATTTGAAGCCCAACCTCTTTAGGTAATAGTCTAAATGTTCCATCGAGTTTGATGGCATCAAAATTAACTCTTGGAGGATTAAAGGGATCTCTCTGGGTATATTGGCCCATAGGAGCAAAATAATACTTCCCGTCGGGCTCTTCGTCATCCTCCATGAAATCGATAAAAATACTATCGTTATCTTCTTCCCACTTAGCGTATTGCTTCGAATACATAGCAGCTACCCAATCTATATCTCCGATATATTCATCGGTGTAAACAATCATTTTATCAATTTCTTCCCTAAGATTATTTAGGTTTTCAATTCCATCATTTCGATTATCTGACTCTCCTCCTTGTTGTTCGATACCAAAAGAGACAGTCACACCAAAAACTAGAATTATAAATTCTAAAATTGATTTTTTAAACCTGTCAAAAAAGTCTTTAATATCAAATCGATCTCCTATAGTAAAAAGACGTAAAAACCAATTTAACTTATCTTTTTCCACTCCAGCAGATTTGGATGCATTTGCATATTCTTCTTCTGAAATTATGCCATCCTTGTTGGTGTCTATTTTGTCGAAATCCTCTTTATTTGCCATAATTTATGTTACTCTATAATGTAATTATAAAAAATTAATTGAACTAATTGAGTCCATTTTTGTTATTTTCTTTCAAGAAAAATAATTAGCAAACCAATTTTATAGTTTAATAAAAATATAAAAAATAAACGATTGATCTATAATTTAGGGCTAATCAAAGTGTTTTAAGTTTTGAAAATAAAAGGAATGTTGGGATCAAAAATTTCATTAATTATAGCGAATAACTCTTTTTCAAAATTTAAAAAAATTGATTCATTCATTTCGATTAGTGTTTTTGTCCTGGGTTTTTCAATTATGGAAGCAGCCATAAAATTATTTTCAAAATTTTTCAGCGGAATGACTCCTACACAGACTTTATCTCCTTTAAACTCATGTTTAAGGGCATACGCATACAAGAGCACCTGAAACAAAGCGCTTTTTTTAGGATTCTTTGTCAGCTCTTCCCAATGTTGAAAAGAAAGGTCTAAAGCTGACACGTTTCCTGTTTTATAATCTACAAAACGAATGAGACCGTCAAGGCAATCAATACGGTCTATACTCCCTTTGAAAATAATTTCTTTTTCAAGTCCTTTGACCCAAACAGGTATTGAAAATTTATGTTCTAATCCTAGTATTTTTAAATCAACACCACCCTCAACTTGGTTCTTTTCTTGCAATAGAAAAGACTTCAAAATCTTTTCCATGACATTAAAAATGATAAAATTCTTACCCGTTCTATATTCATCATTTTTATAGATTGATTTAAAACTGTTTTCTAAAATATTTGGGATTGAAAGCAGCATTTTCTCTAAGTCTTGAACAGTCAGTTTTTTATTTAAAAAAGGTGCATATAAAAACTCTAACACTTCATGCATAATTGTTCCTTTATCAAGAGCACTGAGTTCATTTTCAATGGTCTCAAGAGGTTTTATTTTAAGCATACGCTGCTCATAAAAAAGATAAGGATTACGAATATATTGCCCAATAGATGAAGATGAAAAACCTTGAGTACCAATTTCATCAAGTTGATTTAAAACTGCTAGAGTTTTCACTGCTTTTTTTAAAGAAATATCTTGAGTTAATAAAGGAAGGTCTATTTGCTTAAACTTTAGGGAATGTCGTGGTAATTTAAAATATTCTAATTGGACTAAAAATCTACTTTTTTCTCCAGAAACAAGGCCCTCAGGGATTGCATTATAGAGTAAATAAACATTTTTTGCTCGTTGTAATAATCTAAAAAAGTGATACGCATAAAGATGGTCTTGTTCAATAAACGTATTCATTTTAAATTTTTTGCGAACATCAAAAGGAATTAAAGAAAATGGTGTTTTCCCAAAAGGCAAAATCCCTTCATTTACATTGGTAATAATCACGTTATCAAAATCTAATAATCGCGTTTCTAACACGCCCATAATTTGAAGTTTAGAAAGCGGATCTCCTGAAAAATCTAATGTTTCTTCTTGGAGTAGTATTTCGAAAATCATTTTAATATCGCTCACTGAGGTCATTAATTCTTTCTCCTTGTGTTGTTCAGAAATATCCTCCCAAAGCTTTAAAAATCGATCACAATAAAAAGCCTGAAGTGACTCCGTTTTTTGAGAACTATAAAAGGATTTTAACGTAATGGTTATTTTTTGCATTCGTTCCAAAAAGGTATCGACCGAATTAAAAGGAGCAAACAGTAGTTGTCTCAATTTTCCACCTCCCTTATGTAATGTTTCTAAAGGAATATAGGAACAATTCGATTTTTCATAAAGAACAAGAATATCTGTTATCGACTCTCCATTTTCTTCCAAAACTAAAGCCAAAGATGCCAATTGAGTTAAGGCTTTTACTTTTTGCAAAGAATACCCCGCTTCACTATAATTTTCTAATAGTTCAAATAATTTATAATAAAAAGAAGACAGCGTTGTTTTAGTTAGTGGGTATCCCATCGTAATATTCCAATCATTTGCATTTGATGGAATTGCTGAGAGCGTTGGGTGTAATAAATTTTCGTCTCCCAATACAACTACTGTAGTGTCAGTAGGGTTTTTTTTGTTTAGTGTTGTGGCTAAGTGAACTGCTGTTTTTGCTTGAGTTACATTTTTGGAGACACTTATTATTTGGATTTCTTTGGTCTTCAAAAAATGATTTGAAAATGTATTTTTTTTTTCTTTTTTCAAAGAATTCCACAACTTGAAATAACGCCTTATAAATTGCCCTGCACCTTGAAAAGGGTCGTCATAAAAACTTTGGTCAAGATCCCATAAAACCTCCGCTTTTTCTACAGCTAAAAGTTCCTGAATAATGGTTTCTTCTGCTTTTGTCAAAGCATTAAATCCAACAAAAAAATGGTACGGTAATTCTGACTCTGTATAAAAACCTAAATTACGCACTGCCTCTCGAAGCTGCATTCCTGCATATCCTTTTTGCAGTGTTACTAATTGCTTATATAGCTTTTTATAAAGCTCTGGGATTTCTTTTTGAAAGTTAAGATGATTGCTTTTAATACTTTCTTTTTCACTTGAATTCCATGCTTCAAGTTCACCTAAAGCGTTCATAAAAGCGAACAGTTCATTGGGGTCAATCAATTGAGCATCAATTTCATTAAACTCTTGTAAAGTTGATGGAGCCCAATTAAAAAACTGATCCATTGTATCCTGTTTTTCTTTTGGAGTGTGTTTCAAGTAAACCTCATAAAAAGAGTAAACTAATTCAACTTTAGAGATTGTTTCTAAACCTGACAAATCCCCAATAAACTCTTCAATACTGATGATTTCTGGAGAAATTTTTGGGACTTGTAATTCCTTTTTTAATGCTTCTTTTAAAAAGGTTGTAGATCGAATACTAGGAACAATAATCTTAACCCGATCTAATTCTTCATAGGAAGCAATAATTATTTTTGCAACATCATCTAAAAAAGTTTGCATACTTAAATTTAAAAAAATGAGTTAATGTAAATTTAATTTTTATGATTATTCTTAATTGTTAAATTCAATACACCTTTTATAGTCTCTTACTGTTTTTCATAGTGCTATTTTTATTTGGTCCAGTTTCTAAATATACAATTCGTTTAAGTCTTTTTGGGGAAAACCCTTTTTGGAATAAATTGTGTCTAACTGATAAAGCACTATTTTCCGAAAATATTTGTTTGTGTTAAGTCCAACGAAAGTTATTTGTTTGAATGATTTTCTTGAGGGACTGGAGATTTTGAATTTTTTATCTCGTAAGATTTTAGTGGTTTATTTTGGTAACTATTCAACGCGAAGATATCTGTATTATTTCATTATCAGTATTGCTAACGTTTTTGAACCCTTATTTCAGTATCAATATAAACTAAAAATTTTGTGACAGGGTCATAACCAAGGGTTTTGTAAATAGATCCATATAAATCAATTTGAACACCGTCTTCTTCTTTAGCTTCTCCCGTTTTATAGTCTATAATAACGGCACTCCCATCTTTTAATAGATTAACTCGATCTGGGCGTAAAGTCGGACCATTTGGAACCAATACATCCTGCTCAACTAAGACCTTATTATCGCTTTCAAAATAACAAGAGATGACTGGATGTTTAATGATTTCGAATAGTTTCTTCTCTATGAATGCTCTTGTTTCAATGGTTAGATTTGAGTTATAAAAGGTTTCTTCTATTACTTTTGGTAGTTTTTCAGAATGGGTTACTTGTGCTAAAATAGCATGTATTAACAACCTTTTTTTTTGGGCTAATTGTACTTCTTTTTTAGGCCTACTAAAAGCGACTAGTTTTTTCTTCCATATTGAAGAAGTGTGAAATTGAATTATAATTTTTTCTTCTGTTTTGGAGTCGCTTTTAATTATAGGAGTCTGTTTTTGTGTTTTTTCTCCCCATTCAAATCGAGTATTTTCATCTAAGGTTGCTCCTTGAGTATTAATAAAACTTCTTAATAAATCAGCATAGGATGAAATTCCTTCTTTAGTGACTTCTTGGGTAATAACATACAACTGATCTTTTGCCCTAGTGAGTGCTACATATAACACATTAAAGGCGTCCAGTTTTTTCCCTAAAACATATTCATCATAAAGAGATTGTCCTTGATCTCCATATAATTGAATCTTTTTAGATGCATTAATCCAGGCCCATTCAATGGATGAAAGCGGCCCTTCTGAAAAGGGATACCAAATTTTCTCTCTAATATTTGACTGAAGTGCTGTATCAATAAAAGGTAGGATTACCACTGGAAATTCTAATCCTTTTGCTTGGTGAATTGTCATTACAGAAATTGAGTTAGTTCCCTCTGGAATCATTATTCGAAGTTTATCTTTTTGCTTTTCCCAATAATTCAAATAGTCTGAAATTGTTTGAGATTCTGTAGTTGAAAATTCAAAAATATTTTCTATAAATGTGTTTAAAAAAATATCCCAAGAAGGAAGTAATGATATGCTCTCCAGGATAGATTCAGCAACCTCTAAAACAGGTAACTTTGATAGATTATTTAACAATAATCCAAACCCATATTGATTACCTAGTTCTTTAAAAAAAGTAGAGCTTTTAAGATGAAGATGGCGTTGGGCAAATAAATGATATTCCTCATCAACTTTTGGCTTTAACTCCCACAATACATCTAAAATTAGTTTGTGTTGCACCACATCATTTGGATGTACTAATAATTTTAGAATTGCAAGAACAAACTGAACATTCATGGATTCTCTAACCACGAATGATTCAGAAGATATAATTGAATATCCTGCTTTTGTTAATCCTTGGCCTACAGAGGTTGCCTGTGTTTTTGTTCGAACAAGAACTGCGATGTCATGTGGTTCATATCCAGAACCAATTGCTTTGATTACAGAGCCTATTGTTTTTTCAATATATGCTGGGATATTTTCGTCTTTTCTTCTGCCTCCTGGGATTGCTTCAACACAAACATACCCTCCTGTATTTTGTGCTACTTGCTGACTTCCTTCTCCATATATTTTTTGGTAATCTGTTCCTTTAAATAATTTTGAAAATGTTAAAAAGAATTGGTTATTAAAATTCACAATAGAGGCTCCTGAGCGATAATTTTTAGTGAGAAAAGAGTTCTTCGCTTGTATCTGAAATGGTTTGTCTCTATTGGTAAGTAAGTTTACAAATTGTTTAACATCTCCGCCACGCCATCTATAAATAGCTTGTTTTGGATCTCCTACAATTAACAGTGACCCTTGTTCACCTGTTAGAGATTCTCCTGCTAAGGCATTCCCAATTAATTTAATCAAATTTGTCCACTGTAATTTTGAAGTGTCTTGAAATTCATCTATAAAATAATGCTGGTAACGCTCCCCCAATCTTTCATAAATAAATGGGGCATCTACATCTTGAACTAGCTTGCTGATTTTCCTATTAAATTCACCTAAGAGCCTAACATCTTTTTGGTTTTGTAGCGCTTCTAAACGTGTTTCCATTAACTGTAATAAACTGCGTGGAGCCCATGATTTTAGGGTTGCTTCATTAAGAAGAAGTTTTCCTACATTTTTTTTTATTTCAAGATATGATTCTTTTAATTTAGGTTGAATTGCGTCTATAATTTCTTTTTTATTTGCATCTAGACTTTTTGAGTAAAGAGGCTTTTCTCCTTCTAATGCATGTGCTAATTGATTAGTATATAGCTTTAAATAATCCCTGTCAAGTACAGTTTGAAAATGCTTGAATAATGTTCCTTTATAAAAGTCCGTTTCTTCAAGTCCATGCCTGTTTATTATGGAAAGAGTTTCATTGGCAATTTTAGTAGCTTCATTTTCTGCTTTTAATTTTTCTCTTTTAAGTGTTTTAAAATCTGTTGAATGGTCAGAAATACTTTTATTTTTTAAATCCTGTAAAGGAATGCGGTCATTTTCATTCAATAGTATTTCAGCAAATTCATCTAAATCTTTTTGAATATTCCAACTTTGCTCTTGTAGAACTTTTGACATACTAAAATCATTAAGCAATTTCGTCAATACTTCATCTTTTCCAACTTCCTCAATAATAGAATTTACTGTTTCTTGCAGTAACCCTTTAGAATCTAGTACAACTTCAAATCCATAAGGTAATTTAAGTTCTTTTGCAAAAGTTCGTATGAGTCTGTGCGTTAATTTATCTAAGGTAATCACATCAAAGCTTCCATATTCAAATAAAATTTGACGTAAAATTTGATTTGCTCTTCGGCTCAATTCTTTTTCCTCAATTGCTAATCCATCACAAAGGATATTTTTTATATTTTCATCTTGAATTGTGCCTTTTGATAGCGCGAATAAAGTGGCTAATATTCTTTCTTTTAATTCATTAACTGCTTTATTTGTAAAGGTTAATGCCAAAAGATTGCGATATGGCTTTGGTGTTTCTGAACCTAGAATAAGTGTTAAATATCGCAACACCAAATTATAGGTCTTCCCAGACCCAGCAGCGGCATTTATGATATGGAAATTTGTTTGATTCAAAATGTTAAAAGTATTTTAAATGTAAGGCTTTTCAAAAGTTAAGCCTTTATTAGCAAAAGAAATTTTAATTTTGTGTGAACCTTAAAAATAAAAAAATGGCTTTTGAATTACCGACTCTTTCTTATGCTTACAATGCATTAGAACCAAATATTGATGCCCGCACTATGGAAATTCACCACAGTAAACATCACAATGGTTATACAACTAACCTCAACAACGCAATTGCAGACACTCCGCATGCTTCTCAAACAATAGAAGATATTTTAAAAGGGCTTGACCTTAATAATAAAGCGTTACGAAATAACGGTGGAGGGTTTTACAACCACAGACTTTTTTGGGATGTAATGTCTCCTAATGGTGGTGGAAATCCTTCTGGAGATTTAGCAACCGCTATTAATACTTCTTTTGGATCTTTTGATGCTTTTAAAAGTGAATTTGCTAAGGCTGCTGCAACACAATTTGGTTCTGGTTGGGCATGGTTATGTGTTCATTCTGATGGTTCTGTAAAGGTGTGTTCTACGGCAAACCAAGACAATCCTTTAATGCCTGGTATAGGTTGTGAGGGAAGGCCTATTTTGGGGGTTGATGTATGGGAACATGCTTATTATTTAAATTATCAAAACAGACGTCCTGATTATATTCAAGCATTTTTTAATGTAATCAATTGGGATAAAGTAAGTGATCTATATGCAAAAGAAGCTTAATGTATTTTAAGTTTGTTGTAAAATAAAAGGGAGGAATAAATTCCCTCCTTTTACCTCAAATATTATTATGAACTTAAACTACTTATGTTCTGGTTTTTTAAAGATGAATTAACCTGAAAGTCAAAGCTTATTGACTGGTTAAAGTGAATCAATTATTGATCAAAGGTTTCAATACGCTCTTTTATTACTCTTTTCCATAAAATTTACGAAAGCTTGATTCACAACGCGGTATCCGCCGGGTGTAGGATAGTCTCCAGAAAAATACCAATCACCAAGATTTTTAGGACATGCTTTATGAAGACCACTTAACTTTTGGAAAATTACGTCTACATCTGCTTTAATACTGTCGTTTTTAAGAAGTTGGGCAATCTTTTCTGAAATTTGATCATCCGAAAAAAGGTCATAGATTTCTTTTACATGATTTGGAGGTACATTATTTTTGTCTTTTAAGCTTTGTATACACTTGCCATACACCTCTTTTAAAGTGGTTTCATAGGTTCCTTGATCTTCATGTAAAGAAATGGCGGCTCTGAAGGCTATAAACTCCTCTAATTTAGCCATATCAATACCGTAACAGTCGGGGTATCTTATTTGTGGAGCACTAGATACTACAACGATTTTTTTTGGTCCTAAGCGATCTAACATTTGAAGGATGCTTTTTTGAAGTGTTGTTCCCCTTACAATACTATCATCTATAATGACAAGGTTATCTGTATTTTTTACAACTCCATAAGTAATGTCATAAACATGTGCCACAAGATCATCACGACCAGTATCTTCAGTTATAAAGGTACGTAGTTTAGCATCTTTTATTGCAATTTTTTCGATGCGTGGCTTAAGGCATAACATCTTTGTTATGGTCTCAATATCTGGTGTATCTCCTCTTTTAAGCTCTGCAGTAAGAAGGTCACGAACATGATCTTGAACGGCTCCAATCATTCCGTAAAAAGAAGTTTCAGCCGTATTTGGAATAAAAGAAAAAACTGTGTTTTCTAAATCTCCTCCAATTGCTTTATGAACCATCGGAAATAAAGCAGCACCTAAATTTTTGCGTTCTTGGTATATTTCTGCATCACTCCCTCTTGAAAAATAAATTCGCTCAAAAGAACAGGCTTTCTTTAATTGGGGTTCTAAAATCTGTTTGATTTTAGTGTCCCCAGATTTTTTAGTTATTACTGCCTCCCCTGGTTCTAACTCCTGAATACTCTCAAAAGGAACATTAAAAACAGTTTGAATTACAGGACGTTCTGAGGCTACTACAATAATTTCATCATCATTATAATAATAAACAGGTCTAATACCATTTGGGTCTCTAAGCACAAATGAATCTCCATGTCCCAAAAGCCCAGCAACCGCATAGCCTCCGTCCCAATTTTTTGAGGCTTTACGTAATATTTTAGACACATTTAAGCGTTCTGCAATTAAAGGAGAAGCTTCCGCTTTTGTATACCCTTCTCGCTTTAAATTCTTATATATTTTTGCAACTGCAGAATCTAGGAAATGTCCTATTTTTTCCATCACAGTTACGGTATCTGCCATTTCTTTAGGGTGCTGTCCTAAGTCAACTAGGTTATCAAACAATTCATTAACATTTGTCAAGTTGAAATTTCCTGCAACAATCAAATTTCGATGCATCCAATTATTTTGACGTAAAAAAGGGTGGACACTTTCTATATTGTTTTTACCAAAAGTTCCATAACGAACATGACCCAACATTAGCTCTCCTATATAAGGAACATCTTGTTTTAACTTTTCAGGATCTAACAAAAGGTCTGGATCTAAATCAATTTGTTTTTGAACTCTGTCATTAATGGTGTTGAATATGTCTTGAATAGGTTGTTGTTCTGCAGAACGAACACGGCTAATATAGCGCTGCCCGGGCTTCATGTCATATTTGATACTGGCAAAACCAGCACCATCCTGACCTCTGTTATGCTGCTTTTCCATTAAGAGGTACATCTTATTTATTCCGTAAAGGGCACTACCATACTTTTCTTTATAAAAAGACAAAGGTTTTTTAAGTTGTAAAAGGGCAATTCCACATTCATGTTTTATAGCGTCGCTCATTAGAAGATATTGATGTTTATGTTAATTCAAATTCAGTTAATGATTTAAAGGCATGTAAACGTTCTTTTAATGCAGGTAACGTTAATTCTTCAAGTGATTTTGTTCCAAATTTTTGAACAGTAAAAGAAGCCATCGCTGAACCAATGATTGTAGCTGTTTTCATTTCTTCAAAAGAAACATTCTGATACTGAGAAAGATGTCCAACAAAACCGCCTATAAAACTATCACCTGCTCCTGTTGGATCAAAAACCTCTTCTAATGGAAGTGCAGGGGCACTAAAAATTTGATTTTCATGGAATAGAAGCGCTCCATGTTCACCTTTCTTAATGATCACATATTTAGGGCCCATTCCATGAAGCTTTTTTGCCGCTTCAACTAAAGAATGAGTTTTAGTAATCATACGAGCTTCTTCATCATTAATAGAAATAACGTCTACTTTTCCAATAACCTCATCTAACTTTTCTCTATAACTTTCAATCCAGAAATTCATTGTATCCATTACTACTAAAGTCGGCTTTTGCTCCATTTGATTTAAAACCGCCAATTGTAAATTAGGATCTAAATTCCCTAAAAGTAGAATGCTAGCGTCTTTAAAATGGCTTGGAACGGAAGGCTTAAACTTTGTAAGTACATTAAGCTGGGTTTCCATGGTGGTTCTGGTGTTTAAATCATTGTGATATTTTCCACTCCAAAAGAACGTTTTTTCACCTTGAATAGTTTCTACCCCTGATAAGTCAAGGTTTCGAGACTTTAATAAATTCAAATGCTCTTGCTCAAAATCATCTCCAATTACCGAAACTAGTCCGCATTCAGATTTAAAAAGAGAAGCTGCAAGTCCTATATAAGTTGCACAACCCCCTAATATTTTTCCCGTTTTTCCAAATGGAGTTTCTATTACATCATAAGCCATGGTGCCTATTACTAAAAGTTTCTGATTCATATTGCAAAAGTAAAAAACTCTGCCTGCCTTTTCATAATTATCACATACATTTATTAAAGAATATAAACAGACATGTTCAACTATTTTCCTTTTCAATACGCTCAAAAAAAATGTCTGGTATTAAATTATTCCCTTTAGCTGCAGTAACTGCTAATTGATCACACCGTTCATTTTGAGGATGTAAATTATGTCCTTTTATCCATTGAAAACGAACATTATGTTTTCTGTAAACCGGCAAAAAGCGTTTCCATAAATCAGAATTTTTTTTATCCTTAAACCCTTTTTTTTCCCATACAAAAAGCCATTTTTTCTCAACAGAATCAACAACATATTTTGAATCTGAATAAACCACAACCTCCATTGATTTTTTTTTTAACATCTCCAACCCAACAATTACGGCCATTAGCTCCATCCTGTTATTTGTTGTTCTAACAAAACCTTGAGAATGTTCTTTTATATGTCCAGTACTTAAAGATTCTAAACGAATGCCATAACCGCCAGGACCAGGATTTCCAAGTGCAGAGCCATCTGTATAAAGACATATAACATTTGTTTCCATTTTAGGTGTTCTTGAGCAGTGAATAAATAACTTTCGGAAAATGTTTCTGTTCTAGGGTATGAACCTTAGCGGCAATATCAGAGATAGTATCTGAAACTGATATAGCTACCCTGCTTTGAAAAATAAAGACGCCTTCGTCATACGCTTCATTTACAAAATGAATGGTAATACCTGTTTCTGTTTCGTTATTTTCTTTGACAACACGATGAACATTTGTTCCGTACATTCCTTTTCCACCATATTTTGGCAGAAGCGCTGGATGAATATTAATAATTTTTGAGGGAAAAGCATTTACCCAATCCGTCCCTATTTTTTTTAAAAACCCAGCTAAAACAATCAAATCTGGCTGTTGTTGCTTGATTTTATTTAAAATATCTCCGTTGGTAAAAGTGGTCTCATTAAAAACTACTCCCTTTAATCCAAATGACTTGATACGCTTTAAAACTCCAGCAACAGGATTGTTAGTGTACACTTCTAAAACCTCAACCTCTTCATTATGTTCAAAGAAACGACAAATGTTTTCAACATTTGAACCGTTTCCTGAGGCTAATAAAATTATTTTTTTATTCATTCACTTTACTTATACGCCTTCAATAATAGTGCGTATAGGATCACTCACTAATATCTATGAATCAAAAATAAACTTATTATTCAACAGCAATCTATTGTAATCGTTTAAATTTATTATTTTTGTTGACACTTTAATTATAAACTAAAAAGTTATTATGTCAGATATTTCCTCAAGAGTAAAGGCAATCATAGTTGATAAACTAGGAGTTGATGAAAATGAAGTTAATGCAGAAGCAAGCTTCACAAACGACTTGGGTGCGGACTCCCTAGATACAGTAGAGTTGATAATGGAATTTGAAAAAGAATTTGATATTCAAATACCAGATGACCAAGCAGAAAATATTACTACTGTAGGTCAAGCAATCCAATTTATAGAACAAGCTGAATAACGAAGTTCCATGGAACTAAAACGTGTAGTAGTTACCGGATTAGGAGCGCTTACACCAATCGGAAATACCCTTTCAGCATATTGGGAGGGGTTATTGTCTGGTGCCAGTGGTGCAGCTCCTATTACTTATTTTAATCCCAAGTTATTCAAGACACAATTCGCATGTGAATTAAAGGGTTTTGACCCACTGGATCATTTTGATAGAAAAGAAGCCAGAAAATATGATCGTTTTGCTCAATATGCTTTAGTAGCAGTTGCTGAAGCTCTTGAAGATGCAAATTTTCCTATAGAAACTTCTGATAAAGACCGTGTAGGAGTTATTTGGGGTGCAGGAATTGGTGGCCTAGAAACGTTTCAAAACGAAGTGCTAAACTTTGCGGCTGGAAACGAAAACCCTCGTTTTAATCCTTTCTTTATTCCAAAGATGATTGCTGATATTGCTCCAGGACTAATTTCTATAAAATATGGTTTTAGGGGTCCTAATTTTGCGACAGTATCTGCCTGTGCATCAGCATCAAACGCTATGATTGATGCTTTAAATTATATCCGCCTAGGCTATGCAGATGTTATGGTTACAGGAGGTTCTGAAGCTGGAATAACAAAAGCTGGTATTGGTGGATTTAATGCAATGCATGCACTTTCAAAAAGAAATGATGATCCTAAAACGGCTTCACGCCCTTTTGATAAAGAACGAGATGGTTTTGTTTTAGGAGAGGGCGCTGGCGCGTTAATCATGGAATCTTATGAGCATGCAGTTGCTAGAGGTGCAACTATTTATGCTGAATTAGCAGGTGGAGGTCTATCTGCAGATGCACATCATATGACAGCTCCTCATCCAGAAGGGTTAGGTGCAATCAAAGTGATGGAAAATTGCTTAAAAGATGCTAACTTAAAATCAACTGATGTTGATGTTATAAATATGCATGGTACCTCAACTCCTTTGGGAGATATTGCTGAATCAAATGCAATTGTGAAGGTTTTTAAGGAGCATGCTTATAAAATGAACATAAATTCCACAAAATCCATGACAGGCCACCTGCTAGGTGCTGCTGGAGCTATTGAGGCCATTGCTTCAATCATGGCTATAAAACATAGTATTATACCCCCCACAATTAATCATACAACTGTTGATGAAAACATTGATCCAAAGATAAATTTCACCTTTGGAAAAGCACAAAAAAAAAATATAGATGTTGCCCTGTCCAATACATTTGGGTTTGGAGGCCACAATGCTTGTGTTCTATTTAAAAAAATGCAGTAACTTAATACTGTGAAATTCTTTGAATATATCCGAAATTCCCGAATGGCAACATCCGGAATTTTTTTTAACTTGATTAGAAGAAAACTCGGAGTTAAAACGGCTAATAAGGATCTGTATCAACAAGCATTCACACACAGCTCTTTAAACTTAAAAGATGCAGCTGGAAACAAAATTAATTTTGAACGTCTAGAATTTCTTGGAGATGCAATGCTAAGCTCCATTATTGCAGAATATCTTTTTAACCAGTATCCAAATGCTAAAGAGGGAAAATTGACAAAACTTAGAGCCAAAATAGTGAGTCGAAAACAGTTAAACAAAATTGGGAGAAAAATGGAACTTATAGAGCTTACTGATTTTTCAATTCACATTAAAAAGTTTGGAGATGATATTCATGGTAATTTAATTGAATCACTAATTGGTGCATACTTTATAGATAAAGGGTATCTAAAAACAAAAGACTACGTGCTCAAAAATATAATTACTCCTTTTGTAGACATGAATTCTTTGGATTTATTAGTTTTAAGCTATAAAGCTCTATTGATTGAATGGGCACAAAAAGAAAAAAAAGAACTAAAATTTGATACAAATTCAGATGAAGGTTTAGACCCAGACATTAATTACTCATGTAATATCCTATTAGAAAGAAAATCAATTGCAAAAGCGCGTGGTATTTCTAAGAAAAAAACAGAAGAAAAAGTAGCCAAACTAGCTGTAGCTATCTTAAAATTAAATACTCCAAGTGAAAATGAATGTTAAAAAAGTTTACCATCTAGAGCTTGAGGAAGATTTTGAAAAAGACTATATAATTGCACTTCATACACCCTTAGAAGCCTATCAATTAGCATTTTACCTAAACCGTACAATAAACAGTAACTTTAAAAGAAGTAGGAAAGACCTCCGTAACAAGGCATCTAAAGGTGATTTTATTCATTTTGAGTGGGAAGATAAAACGCATGACTTTCAATGCTCCTTGTTTTCAAATAAATGCCAAGTGGAAATACAACAAATAAAGTCAGTTTCTAATACTTTATTTGACCTCTCTCTAAGAAATGAAGTATCTTTATTGCCTGAACTTAAACAAGTTGATTTTTTTATTAAATCTTCAGATTACAAAACAATTGAAACCGTTTTGCCACATCTAAAAAAATGGTCTTTTGTATCCCTCTTATACAAAGTAGATTCTGAAGTAATTAAAAATCAATTAAACATAATATTCAATTAATGAGTTTTCTAAAAAAAACCAAAATAGTTGCAACGCTAGGTCCTGCAACCTCTTCTGAAGATATTATTGAAAAAATGATTTTAGAGGGAGTAAATGTATTCCGTATTAATTTTTCGCATGCCGATTATGAAGATGTTTCAGATCGTATTAAAATGATTCGAAAGGTTGATAAAAAGCTAAATACCAATACGTCTATCCTTGCTGACCTTCAAGGACCGAAACTTCGTGTTGGAAAAATGAAAGAAGGCGCTTTTGTAAATCCTGGAGATGAGGTTGTTTTCTTAACAGATGAACCCTTTTTAGGGAATGCAGAAAAAGCTTACATGAACTACCAAAGTTTTCCGAAAGACGTTTCTAAGGGAGAACGAATTTTATTAGATGATGGAAAATTGATTTTTGAAGTTATTTCTACCAATAAATCAAATAAAGTTGAAGCAAAAGTAATTCAAGGAGGGCCTTTTAAATCGAATAAAGGAGTCAACTTGCCTAACACTAAAATTTCACTTCCTGCATTAACAGAAAAAGACATAAAAGATGCTGCGTTTATTTTCACTCAAGATGTAGATTGGATTGCTCTTTCTTTTGTGCGCTTTAGCCAAGATCTTATTGACTTAAAAGAGTTAATGGCAAAACATACAGATGAAAAAATTCCAATTATAGCTAAAATTGAAAAGCCAGAGGCAATTGAAAACATTGATGAGATTATTGCCCATAGTGATGGGTTAATGGTTGCACGTGGAGATCTTGGAGTAGAAGTTCCTGCTCAAGAAGTGCCATTGATCCAAAAACAATTAGTGCATCTTGCAAAGAAAGCTCAGGTTCCGATTATCATTGCTACACAAATGATGGAGACAATGATTGATAGTTTAACGCCAACACGAGCTGAAGTTAATGATGTTGCTAATTCTGTAATGGATGGTGCAGATGCAGTGATGCTTTCTGGCGAAACTTCTGTAGGTAAATATCCTGTTGAAGTGATTAAAACGATAGCAGGGATCTTAAAAACAGTCGAGGGCTCTCCTCTAATTAAAGTCCCTCAAAATGCGCCTACAATTCGTACAAAACGTTTTATCACTAAATCAATTTGTTTTCATGCGGCGCATTTAGCAAATGATATTGAAGCAAAGGCAATCTGTACGCTCACAAATAGTGGATATACGGCCTACCAAATTTCAGCATGGAGACCAAAATCTCATGTCCTAGTATTTACATCTAATAAGAGAATTTTAAACCAACTAAACCTTTTGTGGGGTGTTAAAGCTTTTTATTACAACAACTTAAATAGTACTGATAAAACCATTGAAGAAATCAATCAAATTGCTTTTGAAATGGGGTATGTTGAAAAAGAAGAGATGATTGTTAACCTAACAGCAATGCCAATAAAAACAAAAGGAATGGTAAACACACTCCGTATTTCTGTCATTTAAAAAGACAAAATTAATTGTTCATTATCAACCTTTAGTTTTAAAACTGAAGGTTTCTTTTTTAAATTATTAAGGTTTGAAAGCGAAATTCCAACTAAACGAACTGAATTAAGCAGTTTCTCTTGATATAATAACTTCTTTGCTTCTTCAAAAATTAATTCTCTTGAAGACAAATATAGACTCCCTGTTTTACTACGTGTTTGTTGCACAAAATCACTGTATTTAATTTTTAAAGTAATTGTTTTACCTGAAACCCTATTTTTACGTACTCTTTTTTCAAGAATCACAGCAATGTCCATTAACTCTTTTTCTAAATACAATTCACTGCTAAGATTCGATTTAAAGGTTCTTTCTGCTCCTACAGATTTTGGAATTCGATGGGACTTCACGGGACTGTTGTGAATTCCGCGTACTACCTTAAAATAATGCCGTCCAGCTTTTCCGAAATATTTATCTAAAAAAACTTCAGTTTGGGCTTTTAAATCGGCTCCTGTATAAATGCCTAAACCATACATTTTGAGTTTAGTTTTAGTGCCAATACCATGAAATTTCTTAACATCTAACTGCGCTAAAAACGGAAGTACCTCCAATGGTGGTATTGTTTTTTGACCATTAGGTTTGTTCCAGTCGCTAGCAATTTTAGCTAAAAATTTGTTTATAGAGATTCCAGCAGAAGCAGTAAGGCCTGTATTTTCAAAAATTTTTTGCCTTATTTCTTCTGCCACTAATGTAGCAGAAGGGTATTCTGAAACATCCAAAAAAGCTTCATCTAAAGACAGAGGTTCTACTAAAGGAGTGAATTCTAAAAAAACTGAACGTACGATTTGTGAAATTTCTTTATACCGTTCAAATCGTGGAGGGGCAAAAATAAGATGGGGACATAGACGTTTGGCAAGCATGCCACTCATCGCACTTCTGACTCCAAATTTCCGTGCCTCATAACTTGCTGCAGAAACCACTCCCCTTAAGCCACCGCCCCCTACGGCTAGGGCTTTTCCTTGCCATTCTGGATGATCTAATTGCTCTACAGATGCGAAAAAAGCATCCATGTCAACATGTACTATTTTTCGGGTTCGATCTAAAGTCAGTGATTCCTCCATTATATTCGAAAATTTTCTGCTCTTTTAAAACTATACGTTCTTTCTACCTAGCATATTCTTGAGGTATAAGAAGAATAGGATACACAACTATAACGTTAAGCCCATAAATCTTCTATGTTTTCTTTCCATTCATGAATAGTAGACATTGATTTCCAATAACTAATGGTAACAATTTTTTCTAAAAAAATTTTAAATGATTCCATCTCTGTAAATCCATTTTGATGCGTAACATTTTTAAGCATTTATTCAGAAAATTCACAATATTTTAAACCGTCAAAAGCTAAGATGGGATTTGAAAAAATGATGTTAAAATAATTAGATTCCACTATTCTTTATAAATTTTAATATCTAGATTTCCGAGTGCATCCATGTGAGCACGATACATTCCGGGGGTGTTCATTTCCATAGCCACATTGCCTTTAGCATCAATACCTACAACACCTCCATCACCTCCTAATCCTGAAACTTTTTCATGAATAACGATACGTGAGGCTTCTTTAATGGAAAGGCCTTTATATTCCATTAACGCAGAAATATCGTGAGCCACCACTGAACGAATAAAAAACTCACCCCATCCTGTAGCAGAAATAGCACACGTTTTATTATTAGCATAGGTTCCTGCACCAATTATGGGAGCATCACCAATTCGATTCCATTTTTTATTAGTCATTCCTCCAGTAGAAGTTCCTGCTGATAGATTTCCTTTAAGATCAAGTGCAACACATCCCACAGTTCCATAGCGTTGATGGGCTAAAAAAGAAGTTTCTTTAGAAGAAATAGATTTATTTTGAGAAGACTCTGCGGCTTTCACTTTTTTCAATGCTTCGATCCTTTTTTCTGTAAAAAAATATTCTGGCTCTACCAGTTCCAAATCTTGAGAAGCAGCAAATGCTTCTGCCCCTCTTCCTGAAAGCATTACGTGAGGCGAATTTTCCATCACTTTTATAGCTGCTGAAATAGGGTTTTTTACAGTACTAACACCAGATATTGCACCAGCATCTAGAGTCGAACCATTCATAAATGAAGCATCTAATTCTATTGTTTCATTGGCGGTTAAAACTGCTCCCTTTCCTGCATTAAACAAAGGTGAATCTTCCATTATGTTAATTGTTTTTTCGACAGCTTCTTGACTTGTTCCACCATTTTCAAGAATAGCATGGCCAACCTGAATTGCTTCTGCTAACACTTTCTCATAAGCAGCTTCTAGAGCTGGTGTCATGTTTTCTTTTAAAATGGTCCCTGCGCCACCATGAATAACAATTCCAAAAGTAGGGGTAGATGATTCCTCTATTAGTGTTTGTTGCTTACAACAAAATGTCATAAATAGTAAAATGAGTAGTATTTGTTTCATTGTCTTAATGTTCTTTTTTTACTAAATGTAAGTTTTTTACCTGAAAATGAATAGAAGAGATGAAATGTTTAACTAAAAAAACGCGCAGCTTAATTCTGTTTGTTAAAATGGAGTATTTTTATAAAAATTATATCATGTACGCATATTTAAAAACTGTTCATTCCTACTGGGCTTTTCTTGTCCTGTTTATTTTAGTTGCTGCAATTGTTAATTCATTTATTGGACGTTCTGGCGATAAAGATTTTGGAGCAAAAGACCTAAGAATAAGTCTTTTTGGACTAATATTTTCTCACATTCAGTTACTTATTGGACTGGTTCTTTACTTTGTGTCTCCTTGGTTTAATAAATGGTCTGCGCTAGGCATGGGTGTAATGAAAAATGCTCAAACACGACTATATCTTATAGAGCACCCCATTTCAAATATTCTGGCAATTGTTTTAATAACCATGGGGTGGTCTATGCATAAAAGACAATCCGAATCTTCCAAAAAGTTTTTACGTATTGCGCTTTTTTATAGCTTGGGCTTATTACTCCTGTTAAGTAGAATACCTTGGAGTACTTGGTTATAAAATTAAGAATACTTAAAATTTTAAAACACTTAAATCTCTTAGTAAAAAGATCCCTTCAGAAATATCTGTAGGTGTTTTAGGAAGTGGTAGCTGGGCTACAGCACTTGTTAAAATACTGACAGACAGTAAAATGCATGTCCATTGGTATGTGCGAGAGCCTGAGCAAGCACAAAAAATAAAAACCACATCAAAGAACCCTAATTATTTAACAGCGGTAAAGTTTAGGCCTCGAAGAATTACGGTTAGTAGTGATATTAACGAAATCGTTTCAAAGTCAGAATGGTTAGTCATTGCCATTCCATCTTCGTATTTAGGAGATGAATTAAAACTTCTTACTCAACCCATTAAAAATAAAATAATTGTGTCGGGTGTAAAAGGAATACTTCCAGAAAGTCAACTTATAACGGGAGAACATTTACACAAATATCATGATGTGCCTTGGGAAAACTTTATTTTTATTGGCGGGCCTTCGCATGCAGAGGAA
>TARA_B110000285_G_scaffold48432_1_pt1 | contig 19599 bp, 20 predicted proteins | sample TARA_B110000285 | Tara Oceans TARA_B110000285 (sample SAMEA4397756) | marine metagenome | biome: Polar Biome; feature: [SRF] surface water layer (ENVO:00010504); material: water (ENVO:00002006), including particulate matter (ENVO:01000060) such as... | depth 5 m
TCTCTTGATATTTCTATAGCTCTTGCCCATTTTTCACCAACATAAACAGTCATAGCACCGGCTTTAACTGTAGGATCATTAGCAAAAATTACACACTCAACCCCAGAAACAATCCCGACACCTGAAACGCAACCACCACCAACATTAAAGTTATCTGTTCCATATCCAGCAAACGGCTGAATCTCAAGAAAAGGACTATCAGGGTCTATGACGTTCATTACTCTTTCACGAACCGGCATCTTTCCTCTTTTAGCTAACCTTTCATGATGTCTAGCTCCGCCACCAATTTCCGCAAGATCAAGCAATTCATCTAGAAAGACTAATTTCTCAAGCATCATTTCTTTATTTTTTAGATATAGCTCAGATTTAGTGTCTAAATTTGTCCTAATTACGGGTGCGATATTTTCTGTTTTCATAGGTAATTAAATTTTTAAATATACCTTAATGGTAATATATTCTTATTAATATTACCATAAATAAGTTGTATTATAGATTTTCTATACTTAGGAAAAAAATGATAAAAATTTATGGAACAGAAAACTCTAGAGCGATGCGGCCTATATGGACCGCTGAAGAAATGGGTATTGATTATGAATTAGTTATGATGCCTTTTCCTCCTAGAGTTTTCATGAAAGATTACCTTGATGTAAATATGCTAGGAACTATTCCTTATTTAATTGATGGCAATGTTCGCATGACAGAGTCTGTTGCAATGGCTCAGTATTTAGTTGAAAAATACGGACCAAGTGATCTTAGGGTTATGTCAGATGAGCCTGACTATCCATCATATTTAAATTGGCTTCATCATGCAGATGCAACTTTAACTTTTCCACAAACAGTAGTTTTAAGATATAAATTTCAAGAACCAGGAGTCGCTGATGCTGCTATAGAAGGTTACAGTCGTTGGTTTGTATCTAGATTAAAATTACTTGAGACCTCCTTAGAAGATAGAGAGTATCTTTGTTCTGATAGATTTACCATTGCTGATATATGCGTTAGCTATGCAATAAACTTAGCAGGTTCTTTGGGAATTGAACAAGCTTACAAACCTAATATAAAAAGATGGACTGATATGTTATTCGAAAGAGAGGCTTTTATTAAAACCAAAGGATACAAGTATGAAGAAAATGTATAAATATCTATCCGTTCTACCATTATTATTTCTAACTTTTGCAATGCATGCCGAGGAGAGTCCTCTTACTTCCCATCTTGATAGTATTGTTCTTGGTTCAGGGTGCTTCTGGGGTGCTGAAAAGGGTTATGAGCAAATAGATGGCGTAGAAAATGCTGTTTCGGGGTATTCAGATGGCTTTGGCATCAAGCCAAGTTATGGGGAAATAACTAAAATTAAACACAAATTTAATAAGAATAATTTTGCCGAAGTAGTGATGGTTAATTTTAATAGAAGTAACTTAAGTCTTGAATCTATTCTCCAGCATTTTTTTGAATCTCATGACCCTACTCAACTTAATCGTCAAGGTAATGATATTGGCACTCAATACAGATCAACTATTTTATATAAAAATAATTCACAGAAAGTGATTGCTGAAAAGGTAGCTAAAGAATTCCAAACGCTATTAACTGAAGCAGGTTATGGAATAATTCAAACCGCTATTAGGCCGCTGGAAAAGTTTTATCCTGCTGAAAAATATCATCAGGACTATATAGCAAAAAATCCTAACGGTTACTGTCCTGACCACTCAACTGGAGTAGTTTTCAATAAGACTATAGAACCAGTCATTGACAACAGTGGGCTATTAGAAGGAAAGCACATTTTAGTAATAGATTCTGAAGGATATTGTCCGTATTGTGAAAAATTTGAAAAAGATATTATTAGTAAATACAAGGGAACAATTCCCTTAACCAATAGAACAGCTAAACAACTAAAAGATTTAGAAATTAATACGCCAACATGGGCAACACCAACTATTGTCTTTTTAGATAATGGTAAAGAGGTTTTTGCTAATCAGGGGTATATGAATGCAAAAGATTTTTATAAAGCTTTAGGTATTTTTAAGTTAGGAAAGTCTGAGGCATACGATGTTGCTTTTAATGAAGGTACCGATTCAAGGTATTGCAAAGAATATCAAATATTTAAAAATACTCCTGATGGTATTTTTATCGATAAGTTAAGCGGAGCACCTTTATTTGATACCAGGGATAGGTTTGTTTCAAAATCTGGCTGGTTATCTTTTACGAAACCAATAAAAGATTCAGTTTATGAAATTCCAGATAATAGATACGGAATGAAAAGAATTGAAATAAGATCAGTCTCATCTGATATTCATCTAGGACATGTTTTTGATGATGGCCCAAATGGAATGCCAAGATATTGTATAAATGCAACTGTCTTAGAGTTCAAAAAAAATAGCTAATAACTCATAGTCAATTATTAGATTAAGTTTAAGAAAACTTAACTATTCATCAAAAAGTGAAGTCATTCTTTTATAGCCCTCTACAAACTCTTCTTTAAACTTCTGAACAGTTTGTCCGGCTGAAATAGTCTCATTAACTAGTCCTATTCCTTGACCAACCCAATAAGTTTCTAATTCTTTAGCTCCCTCATGACCGATTTGCGCTTGTTTGGTTATAATTGCTAAAGCAGGTTCTCCAACCATGGTTTGAAGAGGCATTGGCAATGGTTCAGGGGCATCTTTTGCCTCCCAGGCATCTGTCCATGCAGATTTAAGTTGTCTAGAGTGCTTGCCAGTTCTACTTTTTGATCTAACAGTTTGACTCGAGGATGCATTTAGCATTTTTTCTTTTATTGTTTCTGAGGTTTCAGCTTCAGTTGTTGTTAAGAAAACAGAAGCGCACCACACTCCATCTGCACCCATTGCCATTACTCCGGCCATCTGCTCCCCAGTTGCAATTCCACCAGCAGCAAGAATTGGAATATCTCCATACTCTTTAATTGCTCTTTTAACCTCTGGAACTAAAACCATTGTAGAAACACTACCGCAATGACCTCCACCTTCTGTTCCTGAGACTACTAGGATATCAACACCAGCTTGGACTTGCTTAATCGCATGTTCTTTTGCCCCTAAAAGAGCAGCAACTTTTACATTATTCTCTTTACCCATATCAAGCATCCATTTCGGAGGTACTCCTAATGCGTTTGCTATCAACTTAATGGGATGAGAGAAAGCTACTTCTAATAGTTTTTGAGCTCCTTCTTCTTTTAAATTTTTTCCAAACCTAGAGTCTGATTTAAGTTCAAAATCTTTAGATTCACTGCTGTATCTAAGAGATTCTCCATCAATATCATATTCTTTAAGGACATCAGCACGAAATTCTCTATATTCTTGAGGAATCATATTTCTTAAATCCTCTGAAGTTCTATTTGAACCTTTTCCTTCAAACTTATTGGGAACTAATAAATCTACACCATAAGGCATGCCATCAATATGATCATCAATCCATTTTAAATCTTGCTCAAGCATTTCCGGGGTATGACCAACTGCTCCCAAAACTCCCATTCCGCCTGCTTTAGAAACTGCAACAACAACATCCCTGCAATGACTAAAGGCTACCATTGGAAATTCTATTTTTAACATTTCACATATTGGGGATTTCATATTTTTTTAATTAATATTTAACATTAAATTATTCTATAATATTTTATAGAATAATTTAAATTTTTAGAATCACTATGATAAAAGCTAACAATAATTTTACAGTTCCAGATATATGCGATAAATTTTTAGATGAAATTATTATTGGCAAGACTTTTCTTAATTCATATGGAGGGGTTGATAGGTTTTGTGGAGAAATAAGCACTGCAGAGTGCGTTCACAGCAATAGTGTTGTAAAAGAAATGGTCCAAGAGAACGGCCTGGGAAAGGTTTTATTTATTAATCATACAGGTGATGATTTGTGTTCAATGGTTGGAGATAAGATAGTTAAAGAGGCTTATAAGAATAACTGGAGCGGTATTTTTGTTAATGGATTTATAAGAGACATAGAGATCATTAAACAAATATCCATTGGCGTCTATGCAAAGAATGCCTATCCAAAAAAGACTGATAAATCGATCGGTATAGGGAAAAAAGACAGTAGATTTTTGATAAATGATACAGAAATTAATCCTGGTGAATGGCTTTACGTAGATTTAAATGGCTGGGTGATTGCTAAAAAAGAATTAAGACTTTAATTTTTCAATTTCCTGATCTTTCTTTATCCAAATTTCTTCTATCCAGATTTTAAAATTATTTCTATATTCCCCATCATTTGAATAATTTTTATTTTTAAGATTTAGTGGAATAGGATGTTTATTTACTAAAACTTTTACTTCATTCATTTCCCCTTTTAAGAAAGACCAGGCTCCTCTTTCTTTAGATTTGTATACAAGAGAGAAGTCTATCAATGTGTCTATATTTGGCATAGCAGAGAGAGCGGTTGCCATTCCACCAACTCTTGGTATCAATAAATTTTTATATGGTGATTCTTGTTGATTATATTTCTCTTCAGTAAATCTAGTACCCTCGGCATAGCTAAAGATAGTTGAAGGGGCTCTTTGAAATCTTTTACATGCCTTAAGTGTATTTTCATAATCTTTAAAACGTAAGTTAGGATTTTGTTCAAGTTCTTTTTTTGAATGCCTATTAACAAAAGGCATGTTTAGTGTTTTATTGGCAAGAAATATAAAAGGTATCCACGCCAGCTCTTTCTTCATAAAAAATTTTAATAAAGGCAGTCTGTAATTCCCAACAGTCAATAAGATAAATATATCAGCCCATGACTGATGATTGGACATAGCCATATACCAATTATTTAGATCGTATTTCTGATTGTTAATAATCTCAATCTTATTGCCGTGCATTAAAAACATGATGAGTTTTAATCCATATACAGTTAAGTCACCTATTTTATTCGACAATTTGCTAATATAAATTTTAAAAGATTTTGTAGGAAATATGGCTCTGGGAGCATTAACCAAGGCAAGTGTCCCGAAGCCAATAATGAGCTCTAAAACAATAAGAAGGAATGTAATTAAACCTATTAGATTTGTTTTAATTACATTCATTAAAAAAACTTATTTAAAAGCCGCTTAAATTTGCGTATCTTTCAGTATGAAAGACTGAGCTCCCAAATATTTGCTCAGCTACCCTAGCTCTTTTTAAATAGAACCCAACATCATACTCATCGGTAACACCAATGCCTCCATGCATCTGAATAGCTTCATTTGAAACTAAGTGTAATGTTTCTCCTGATATCGTCTTTGCGAGACTAGCAAGTCGTTGCAATTCATTTGAATTCTCATCAGCGCCATGCATTGCAGCCATGACCGATGATTTAGTAAGCTCTAATTCACAAAACATCTCCGCAGCTCTATGTTGAAGTGCTTGGAATGTTCCAATCAGAACACCAAATTGCTTTCTTTGCTTTAGATAACCTATTGTTAACTCAAAAGCAGCTTCTGCATTTCCTAGCATTTCAGAAGAGATAGCTATTCTTCCAATATCTAGAATACTTTCTATAGTTTCACCGCCAGATTCTGGAGCGCCTAGAATGCTTTCAGATGAAACCGTTACATCATTAAATGTAATATTTGCATAGTTTCTAGAGTCCGCCATGGATAATTTAATTTTTTCTATACCATCTTTATCAGACTTAACAATAAATAATGTTAATCCTGTCTCTTCTCCTGAATTACCAGAAGTTCTTGCAAGCACTATTAGAATATCCGCACTTGAACCATCAACAACAAATGTTTTTTTACCATTTAAGATATATTTACCGTTATTATTTTTTGCAGAAAATTTAGTATTTACAGGATTATGGTGGCTTGACTCATCAACTGCCAAGGCCGTTGTTATCTCTCCACTAACAATTTGAGGTAAAAATTCTTCTTTTTGAGCTTGAGATCCATATTGGCTAATGGCATAAGCCCCCAGCACAGCGGTTGCAAATAGAGGGGAGGGGGTTAATGTCTTTCCACACTCTTGCATTATTGTGCTAATGCCTGCCACACCAAAATTAGATCCTCCAAATTCTTCAGGAATTAGTATTCCTGACCAACCTAAATTTACCATTTCTTGCCATATCTCCTTATCCCACAGAAGGTCATCATTAGAGTCACGCAATGCTCTAAAGTGATTTACAGGAGTTCTTTCTGATGCAAAGTTCTTAGCAGTATCTTTTAAAAATTCCTGCTCTTCGTTTAAGATTAATTTCATATTATTTCCTTAGTTTAATTAGATTTAGCTAGGCAAACCTAGAACCCTTTTTGATATGACATTTAACTGAACTTCTGAGGTTCCTCCTTCAAGAGAATTTCCTTTTGTTCTAAGCCATGCCCTTGTTAAGTTCTTATCGTCTTCATCAAACTCATCTCCATCCCATGCAACACCATCCACACCCATGGCTGAAACCATTAACTCATGTCTTTTCTTGTTATGCTCTGTTCCATATAGTTTGAACATTGAAGCAGTAGCGCTTGCCTTACCACCTTCATCCCCAGCTCTTTGTAATGTTAAGCCAAAAGCATGCTCCTTGATCTTGTGCGAAGCGATTGTTGATCGATAAAATCCATTACTAATTTTGCCATTCTCTTCACCAATATGTTTTTTGGCGATGCTGACTAGGTCTTTTCCACTACCCATTGCAGATGCAAGTCCAAAACTAGAAATAAATGCTCTCTCATGCTGAAGCAAGGCCTTTGCAATTGTCCAGCCAGCATTCAATTCGCCTATAAGATTTGCTTTTGGAACCTTTACGTCATCAAAAAATGTTTCACAGAAAGGTGATTTACCAGAAATTAACGCAATTGGTTTTGTACTAACGCCCTGACCCTCCATATCAATAAGAAGAAAGCTAATTCCATCATGCTTAGGTTCTTTTGGTCCTGTTCTAACTAGAGCAAAAATCCAATCTGCTTTATCAGCATATGATGTCCAGACTTTTTGCCCGTTAACTAGATAATGATCTCCTATATCCTCTGCTTTTGTAGCAAGACTAGCAAGATCAGATCCAGAGCCTGGTTCTGAGTAACCCTGACACCATCTAATTTCACCTTTAATAATTCTAGGTAGGTGTTCTTTTTTTTGCTCTTCAGTTCCATACTCTAATAAGACAGGTGCAAGCATCCATATTCCAAAACTTAAAAGCGGCCCTTTTGCTCCTATCATAAACATTTCTTCATTAAGAATTTTTACTTCTTCCTTGGATAAACCACCTCCACCATATTCTTTAGCCACAGTTGGCATAGTCCAGCCCTTAGAACCCATTCTTTCTAACCAAATTTTTGATTCAGGGTTTTTATATACAGCCTTTTTCCCACCCCATACCTCATCAGTGGGTATGGATGGGTCAGCTCCGCTTCTCATTGAAGCAGGGCAATTTTCATCTAACCAAGATTTAACTTCTTGTCTAAAATTTTCTAATTGTTCCATTTTTAGTACCATTTTTAATTAATCAAAAACTATTATAGGGTTTAATTATTATTTTTCGAGAAAAGCTACAATAAAAAATAGACATCTTTTAGATGTAAATTAATTTTACCAAACGAGTATAATTATCAAATGTTTAAAAATATTGGAATCTTTGTCAAAGAAAAAACCTATCAAGCGATTGATTCTAATGCTTTAGATTCTTTGATAAAAATATTGGCTACTAATGCGCCTAACTTATTTATTGATGAATCCTCAGACTATCAGAACCTATTAATTAAAAGGGTATCTAATAGGGACTTCACATCAAACATAGATTTAATTATTGTTTTTGGTGGCGATGGAACACTTCTAAGCTCAACTAGAAAATACCTTGAATTTAATATTCCAATCCTTGGCATTAATATGGGTAGAGTGGGATTCTTAACAGATATTAATATTCAAAATTTTGAATCAGTAATTCAAGATATTCTTATTAATCATAATTATGAAATTGAAGAAAGAAATTTAGTGAGCGCGTCTTTCTTGGATAAGACTGTTTATGGATTAAATGAAATCGTTATTCATTCCGGTGGATATACCCAGCTAATGAGGTACAGACTTAATGTTAATAATAAAGTTGTATACGAGCAAAGATCAGATGGTTTAATTATAGCAACTCCAACAGGTTCAACTGCTTATGCTCTATCTGCTGGCGGCCCTATTATTCATCCAAGCTTAGATGTTTGGACCATCTTGCCAATGCTTCCTCAGAGTTTATCGTCTAGGCCTTTTGTTATTTCTTCAAAAGAAATAGTAGATATTCAGTTACTAAAAGGACCATTCAAGGAAGCAAAAATATGTGCTGATGGTCAGGATGATATTTCGGTGCCTTATATGGAATCTATCAAGATTTCTAAGATGGAGAAGTCATTAAAACTTGTTCACCCAAAGAACAATGATTTTTTTGAAGCTTGTAGAGAAAAGCTTGGTTGGAGTTTAGATATTTCAATGACCAACAAATAGATTGAATATTAAAAATATACATCTTCCGATAATCCTAGTTGCTATTGCCTTAGCATTGGTTTCTAATTTTGGAAGTATTATCTCAATCATTGAACCACTAACTTTTTTAAAAATTGATACTTCTAGGCTCGGCTCGGGTTATATATCCTATGCATCTTTTAATAATACGTACTTTATTAACAACGAATGGTGGAGATTAATTACCCCAATGATTCTTCATTTTTCATTTGCTCACTTAGCATTTAATTGTCTATGGATATATGTTCTAGGTTCTAAAATAGAATTATACGACGGCAATTTCTTATTTTTAATCCTTGTATTAGTTTCATCAATGGCTAGTAATTTTTTTCAATTTTACTTTTCAGATCCTTCTATATTTGGGGGTTTATCAGGAGTCATTTATGGAATGTTTGGATATTGCATGGTTATAGAGCTTGAGAGAGATAGAGAAAGGTATGGATTACCCCCAGCGATCTATCTATTTATGATTGTTTGGCTTGTACTTGGATTCTTAGGAATACTAGATTTATTTGGCTTTGGTTCGGTAGCAAATTTTGCACACCTTGGCGGTCTTATTTCCGGTTTAATTTTTGGTATGATAGCTAAATCTATAAAGCTATATAGCTAAAGAGGTATTTTGAACATACTTTTAAAATTAATTAAGATTTTCCCACCGGAGATATCTCATAGGATTGCTCTTAATTCTCTTAAAATTCTGCATTCCTTAAAACTCATAAATTTATTCTTTCCAAAACCTAAGCTACAAAAAATATCTTTATTTGGAATGGACTTAGCTAATAGACTTGGAGTTGCTGCTGGTCTAGATAAAAATGGAGATTTTATAGATTCCCTGGGAGCTCTTGGATTTGGTTTTATTGAGGTTGGTACCATAACCCCTTTAGCCCAAAAGGGTAATCCCAAGCCCAGAGTCTTTAGAATATTTAATGAAAATGCCATTATTAATAGACTAGGCTTTAATAATAAAGGTGTTGATTACTTAGTAAGAAATTTAAAAAATAGAAAATTTAGCGGAATTGTTGGGGTAAATATTGGAGCCAATAAAGAATCATCTGACCAAGATAGGGTAGAAGACTATTTAACTTGTTTTAGAAAAGTTCATAAGTTTTGTGATTATATTACAGTAAATATCTCTTCTCCTAATACACCTAATTTAAGAGATCTCCATCAATCGAGTAATTTAATAACCTTATTAAATGCTATTGAAAATGAAGCAAAGAAAGTTAATTACCTAAAGCCAATATTTTTAAAAATATCACCTGATGAATCTATAGAGTCTTTAGAGCTCATAATTCAGGCGGTAGATAAATCAAGCTTCTCAGGCTTAATAGCAACAAACACAACTATTAATAAAGAGTATCTAAAAAACATCTCTTTTAAAGATTTTTCCGGAGGTCTTTCAGGACAGCCTCTTATGAAAAAATCTACTAAAACCCTTATAGATATAAAAAACATTAACCCAAGCATTGCTATTATTGGTGTTGGTGGAGTTATGTCTAAAACTGACTTTAATAAAAAGATAGACTCGGGCGCCTCCCTTGTTCAAATATATACGGGCTTTATTATTCATGGTCCAAAAATTGTCAGCGACATATTGAATTAGATATATCATGGAATTAATAATAGTTTTTGTTGTTATAGTCTTTCTAATTGGCACTGTTAGTCTTGCTGTACCATCTAAATCTTCTAGAAATATTGCAAATCTGAGAATGGAAGCATCTAGACTTGGATTTAAGGTTTCTTCATCGCGATACGGAAATTTATCCTTCAAAAATAAAGATTTTTCTTTAATGAGCTATCAAATAAAAAATACAACTAATTTAAAAGATGCTCATTTTATTAGAGACAAAGATGATTTAATTTTGTATTCTCCTCTCAAGCTTAAATATTCAGATGAGTATGAAGGCGTAAATGATAGGTTACAAAAAATATCTTTTTGCATTCATGAGATAATTTTTTCTAATACATCTATAGCCTTTCTTTGGAATGAAAAAGAAGGCCTAGAGGAATTAAAAAAAATACTTGATGCTATAGAAGATTTTTAAATTTATCTTGTAAATAGTACTTAACTGATGTTATTCCTATAATGGGAAATTAAAATAAACTATGACTAAATCACTTGTAATCGTCGAATCACCAGCAAAAGCCAAGACTATTTCAAAGTACCTGGGTAGTGATTATATTGTTCAATCAAGCGTTGGTCACATTAGAGATCTTCCCAAAAAAGCATCAACTGTAAAGCGTACAACTATTCCAAAAGATTTAAGCCCAGAGGCAAAAAAGAAATTAAAAGCTATTAATGAAAGAAGCAGACTGATAAGAAGAATGGGTATTGATCCAGATAATGGATGGGTTGCTGATTGGCAGATAATCCCAGAAAAAGAAAAAGTTGTTAAATCTCTTAGGCAAGCTGCAAAGCAGGTTGATCACATTTATCTTGCAACCGACCTCGATAGAGAGGGCGAAGCTATTGCCTGGCACTTAAAAGAAGCCCTTGGCCCAGAAAAATATACATACTCAAGAGTCAGATTCAATCAAATTACAAAATCAGCTATCTTAGAATCTTTTGCAGATCCTAAAGAAATAGACCTTGATCTAGTTAAAGCTTATAGAGCTAGAAGGTTTTTAGATAAGGTTATAGGTTTTGAATTATCTCCATTGCTTTGGAAGAAAGTCGCAAGAGGCCTTTCAGCTGGAAGAGTTCAGTCTGTTGCTCTTAGAGTTCTTGATGAGAGAGAGGGATTAATTCAGGAGTTTATTCCAGAAGAGTATTGGGAAGTCTCAATAAACCTTTTAAATATCTCAAAAGATAACATCTTATTCTCTCTTAATAGAAAAAAATCAGATCCTTTGCTTCAGCAAGATGAAGCGAAGAAAATTAAATCATTAATTAATTTATCTGAATTAAAGATAAGTGAAATCTCCAAGAAGCCAGTAAAGATTAAACCAAGAGCTCCTTTCATAACCTCCACATTGCAGCAAGCTGCCAGTACTAAATTAAGCTTTACTGTTAAGAGAACGATGAGGGTTGCTCAGAAGCTATATGAAGCAGGCCATATCACATACATGAGAACAGATGCTCCAAGTTTAAGTAAAGAGTCTATTCAAGATGCTAGAAATTATATTGGAGATAAGATTGGTGATAAGTATCTGACAAACGCTCCGCGAATATATTCAATTACTAAAAATGCTCAAGAGGCTCATGAGGCAATAAGACCTACTAGTGCATTTGTTACTTCCAATGATCTGATGAGCGCCTCAGAGGAAGAGAGAAGGTTATATACCCTAATATGGCAGCAATATATAGCAAGTCAAATGCCAGACGCTGAATACTTATCTACTTCTGCCAAAATTTTCATAGACGAATATGTCTTTTCTGCCAAAGGCAGAGAAGTGGTTTTTGATGGTTATACTAAAATTTCAAAGAGTGGTTCAGCAGATAGCGATGAGGATATTCTTCCTCCATTATCTGAAGGGGAAGAGCTTTTATTAGATAAGTTAAATCTAGATCAAAAATTTACGAAACCACCTGCTAGATTTTCTGAAGCAGCCTTAGTTAAAGAGCTAGAAAAAAAAGGAATTGGAAGACCTTCTACCTATGCAAATATAATTTCTACTATTCAAGATAGGGGATATGTTGAAATTCAGAATAGAAGATTTTTCGTTAAAAAAATTGGTCATATAGTTACAGAGAGACTCCAAGAGAGTTTTGATGACATTATGGATTATGACTTTACCGCTAATCTTGAAAATAATTTAGATAAAGTAGCTAGTGGTGATTTAGATTGGAAAAGTGTCCTAGATAATTTTTACAAAGCATTTCAAGATGACCTAGCTTCAGCTTCCGATGAAGATAGTGGGATGAGAACAAATGATCCAACTGATACAAATATTATTTGTCCTGATTGCTCGACCAATCATATGGTTATTAGAAACGCTTCTAACGGTGTTTTCCTGGGCTGTTCTGGATATCAAAACGAAGGCGATGATAAGTGCAAAAAAACTCTTAACTTAATTCCAGGCGATGAAGCGATTAGTGTGGATGATCAAGAAGAGGTAGAGAATCTTTTAATTAAAAAAAGATGTGGAACATGTGATACAAGCATGGATAACTACCTCATAGATGAAAATAGAAAACTTCATATATGTGGGAAAAGTCCAGATTGCTCTGGGTTTGAAATTGAAGATGGGCTATTTAAGATAAAAGGCTATGATGGCCCTGTACTTGATTGTCATAAATGCGGTGCAGAGATGCAGTTAAAAACAGGAAGATTTGGCAAATATTTTGGTTGTTTAAATGATAATTGTGGAACAACCAGAGCCCTTCAAAGGAATGGCGAACCAAAGCCTTTGACTATGGAGCCAATCTCATTGTCTCACTTAGCTTGTTTAAAATGTGAAGATCATTATCTATTGAGAGACAGTATGAAGGGTCTTTTCTTAGCAGCAAGTAAGTACCCAAAAAATAGAGAAACAAGAGCTCCAAAAGTTAGTGAAATTAATAATCTAGGTCCTGAGATATCAGAGGCTTGCAGATATCTACCAGCTACAGATAAACATTCTTATCTAATCAGTGCTCCTGAAAAAGATAGGGATGGAAACCCTTATGTTATTCGATACAATAAAACAGAAGATGTTCATTATTTGGCTTCAGAAAAAGATGGAAAGAAGACTAAATGGACTGCTCTTTATAATAATGGAGAATGGGTACAGAACCTTAAAAGTTAGTGGATTCAAAAGAGTTAGTTAATTTATACCTAGATATATCTAAAGAACTTTGTTCCAAACTATTATTTGATAAGTCTCCGTCAGATTTATCGAATCAATTCCTTTTCTTTCTTTCTTTAGAAAAAAGTTTTGACTATCTAGCGGATGATACTTTAAATCAAACAAATGCAGATTTACCTAATTTAGAATCCTTTAATGCTATTTCAAAATGGGATCAGTTAGCTGGCGAGCCTTCATTAAAAAATATCATCTATAAAGAAAAACAACCTGATGGATTTATATTTGATTTTTATAATGCAAAAGATAAGTTGCTTATTCCAGTTAATGATTCTTTGATAACTTCAAATCAATCAAGTAACTTGAAAAAATATATTTTGATACTAGATAGTTATAAAAGGTTCATGCTCTTACTTCGAAAAACTTTGGATGAGTGTTAAGCTGATAATATGGAGAAAAAAATGTCAAATTACTTAGAGTTAGCTCAACTTCCTGATGGTTCTATCGTCTTAAGGAGATCAGATGATCATGAAAATCCAATTGTTAAAATTGATTTCTCAAAAGAGTCTAAGGAATTTTTACAAGGCCAGGAACTAACTGTAGCAAAAGAAATGATTAGAGCTGGTATTGAAAGTGTAAGTGGAAATGTTAATGATTTTGATGAATTTTTTGAAAGCCAGAAAAAGAACTTAGCTAAAAAGCCAGTGATTCTTCATTAATTTTCTCTAATTAAACCCACACTTTTTCCTTCAATATATAATTCTGTTTCTTCTAGGTTAACTTCTATATCTGAAAATTCATCGTTAGCTGGCTGAAGGTGAATAATGCTTGGGGAATGTCTGTAGAAATATTTTACAGTCACCTCATCGTCAATTCTTGCAATCACAATATCGCCATTTTTAACATCCTGCGTTTTTTTAACTGCCAAAAGATCATCTTCCATTATTCCCGCATCTTTCATGCTAAGGCCTTTAACTCTCAAGAAGTAATCAAAATTTGAGCCAAAAAATCCTTTAGGACAATTAACATTCTTTTCAATATTTTCAGTTGCTAGAGTTGGAGATCCAGCGGCCACTAATCCAATAATTGGGTAGCCTTCATCTGCTTCACTTATTGACTCTTGATTGTTGATAGCTATTCCTCTAGAGGTACCACTTTCAATTGAAATAAATCCTTTTTTCTCTAAGGCACGTAAATGAGTTTCTGCCGAATTGGGAGACTTAAACCCCATTTCACGACAAATATCCGCTCTTGTTGGTGGAAAGCCTGTTTTCTTTATGTAAAGTTGAATACAATTAAGTACTTTAGCTTGTTGAGATGTTATGTCTTTCATAATATTTCTAATTTTACTGAATATATATACAGTATAATATTAAGTAACTTCTAATATCAAGAAAAATATGACAAAAGAAGAATCAAAATTAATCATAGGGATTTCCTCCAGGGCATTATTTAATTTAGATGAAAGCCATGAGATTTATGAAAAAGAAGGCTTGGATTCATATCGAGATTATCAAATTGCCAACGAAGACAAAACACTTGAGCCTGGTGAGGCATTTAATTTAGTTAAAAAAATTCTTCAAATAAATACCCTTTATGATCATGATAAAAAAAGGATTGAGGTAATTCTTTTATCAAGAAATACTTCAGACACTGGTTTGAGAATAAGAAACTCTATTGAAGCACATGGTTTAGATATTAGTAGAGCTGCCTTTTGTGGTGGAGAAAGCCCTCACAGGTATGTAAAAGACTTTGGCGTTCATCTATTTTTATCTAGTAGCATGGAAGATGTAAAGCTCGCAATAGAGAGTAATGTTGCAGCAGCAACAATCATCTCCAGAGAAGGAGATGAAAAGTCATTACCCAATGATGGTCAGTTAAAAATAGCTTTTGATGGTGATGCTGTTATTTTTTCAGATGATTCTGAGAAAGTATTTCATGAAGAGGGCCTAGAAGCATTCATTGAAAATGAAACAATGGCAACCACAGCTTTGAAGGAAGGGCCTTTTAAATCATTTTTAGTTGCTTTAAATAAGATTCAAAATGATTTTGATATAAATGAATGCCCAATTAGAACTGCTTTGGTAACCGCAAGATCTGCGCCATCTGATAAGAGAGTTATTAAAACATTAAGAGAGTGGGGGGTTAGAATTGATGAGTCTTTATTTCTTGGAGGCATGTCGAAGCAGCATTTTCTTAAATCTTTTCAAGCAGATATCTTTTTTGATGATCAAAAAAAACATATCATAGAAGCAATGAAAAGCACTGCATCTGGGCACGTCCCGTATGGCATAAAAAACAAATAATATAAGGATATATAATGGAAATAGTATGTTTTGATATGGAAGGGACTCTAACACCCGAAATATGGGAGCAGGTTGCTTTAAATACTGGAATTGAAGATTTTAATAAAACTACAAGAGATATTCCCAGTTATTCAGATTTAATGAATTACAGATTAAAGGTTATGAATGATCATGGCCTAAAACTTTCAGATATTCAAAAAGCATCAGCTCAATTGGATTTACTGCCAGGAGCTGAAGATTTTTTATTAGCAATTAGAGAAAATTTTCAAGTTGTTATTCTTTCTGATACTTTCCATGAAATTGCCAAACCTCTTATGAAAAAAATGGGATTCCCTTTATTACTATGTCACAACCTTGAGGTAGAGGATGATAGGGTAATTTCATACAAGCTGCGTCATGATCAAGCAAAAAAACAAGCCATAAAAGGATTTCAATCAATGGGTTATAGATGCCTTGCTGCTGGAGATTCATATAATGATATTCAAATGTTTGATGTAGCTGAGAAAGGTTTTTTTATTAACGCTCCTGAAAAAATTTCATCTGCATATCCTGAAATTGAATCATTTAACAATTATGTAGATTTAGAAAATGCGTTTAAAGAGAATTCCTTTTTTATAAAATGATCGATCACTTAAAGTTAAAAAACTACGATAGACCTAAACTTCAGATGCCTGAAGAAAATACTAAGTTACTTCTTCATAGCTGCTGTGCTCCATGTGCTGGAGAGGTCATGGAAGCCCTAGCTGCATCAAATATTGATACCACGGTGTACTTTTACAATCCAAATATTCATCCTAAAGAAGAGTATGAAATTCGTAAAAATGAAAATAAAAGATTCTGCGATAAGCTTGGGTTTGAAAGTATTGATGGTGATTATGATAAAGATAACTGGTTTGAAAGGGTCAAAGGTTTAGAGGATGAGCCTGAAAGAGGAGCAAGATGCACCGAATGCTTTGATATGAGATTCGAGAGATCTGCACTGTTCGCAAAGGAAAATAATTTTGGAGTTTACGCTACTACTTTAGGCATATCTCGGTGGAAAGATATGAATCAAATCAATGCCTCTGGTACTAGGTCTGCAGAAAGATATGATGATGTAACTTATTGGGATTTTAATTGGAGAAAGCAGGGCGGCGCATCTCGTATGATTGAAATATCTAAAAGAGAAGAGTTCTATCAGCAAGAATATTGCGGTTGTGTTTATAGCTTAAGAGATACTAATAGATGGAGACAAAAGAATGATAAAGATAGAATTATTAGAGGAATAAAATTCTATAGCTAATTCAAAATTTGGGAATCAAACCCTCAATGCCTTATAATCTTTTGCTATGTCATCAGGCAAAAAATTTAGAGAAGCTCTTACACATAACAAACCTCTTGTTATCCCTGGAGCTATTAACGCATATTCCGCAATATTAGCTGAACAATCAGGCCATAAGGCTTTATACCTATCTGGAGGCGGTGTTGCTGCAGCATCCTACGGCATTCCAGATTTAGGTATTACTACGATGGAAGATGTACTAATAGATGTTAGAAGGATTTCAAATGCTACCTCTCTTCCATTACTTGTTGATATAGATACAGGCTGGGGTGGCGCATTTAATATTTCTAGAACAATTAAAGAGATGATAGATGCTGGCTGTGGAGCTGTTCATATAGAAGATCAAATATCTCAAAAAAGGTGTGGTCATAGGCCAAATAAATCTTTAGTTAGCTCTGAAGAAATGCAAGATAGAATAAAGGCAGCTGTTGATGGAAGGCACGATGAATCATTTTTTATCATGGCAAGAACAGATGCAGTAGCCTCTGAAGGAATAAGCGGAGCAATTGATAGAGCTGCGGCATATGTTGAGCAGGGAGCTGACGGCATATTTCTTGAAGCGGCAACATCATTGGAAGAATATAAAGTTTTTAAAGAGAATATAAAAGTACCATTACTTGCAAATATTACTGAGTTTGGGAAGACTCCATTATTTACAAAAGACCAACTTGGCGGGGTGGGCGTTGATATGGTTTTATTTCCCTTAACTGCTTTTAGAGCAATGAGTAAAGCAGCGGAAAAAATTTACATTTCACTGGCTAAAGACGGGACACAAGATGGTCTCTTAGATATAATGCAAACCAGAGAAGAACTATATGATCGATTAAACTATCATAGTTTCGAAGAAAAGCTCGATGACTTATACAATAAGTAATTTTTAGATTAAGGGAATAACAATGGTAAAAAAATTAGAAGGTGCAGGACTTAGAGGGCAGGTAGCTGGTGAAACATCATTGTCTACAGTCGGTCAAATTGAAGGTCTTGCATATAGAGGTCATAAGATAGAAAAGCTTGCTGAAAAAGCTACATTTGAGGAAGTTGCCTACCTACTCCTATATAGCAAACTTCCCAATACATCAGAGTTAGCCGAATATAAATCTGTTTTAAAAAATCAAAGAGATCTTCCCTTAGCTTTAAAAGAGGTTCTTCAAAAAATACCAGCATCAGCTCACCCTATGGATGTAATGAGAACCGGTACCTCAATGCTAGGTAATCTTGAGCCAGAAGGAGATTTTTCAAATCAATTAAATTCTATCAATAGAATGATAGCTACAATGCCATCAATTGTTACTTACTGGTATAAGTTTTCTCATGAGGGAATTGATATTGATTTAGTTAATAATGAAGAGACAATGGCAGGGCATTTCTTGCATATTCTTCATGGAAAAACTCCATCTGATCTTCATAGAAGGGTTATGGATGTTTCTTTAATTTTATATGCTGAGCATGAATTTAATGCATCTACATTTACAGGAAGGGTCTGCGCTTCGACAATGTCAGATATTCATTCTTGTGTTGTTGCAGCTATTGGCTCTTTAAGAGGTCCATTGCACGGCGGTGCAAATGAGAAAGCTATGGAGTTAATTGAAAACTGGACTACCAGAGATGAGGCAAAAGAAAAAATATTATCCATGCTAGAAAAGAAAGAAAAAATTATGGGATTCGGACACGCTGTTTATTCAATTCGTGATCCTAGAAATGCGGTTATTAAAAAGTATGCAGAAGAGCTTTCTAAACTTCATGAAAATGATGATTTATATCAAGTAGCGGATGAAGTTGAAACAGTTATGGCAGATGAGAAGAAAATGTTTGCTAATGCAGACTTCTTCCATGCACCTGCTTATTTTTATATGGGCGTACCTACAAAGTTATTTACACCAATATTTGTAATGTCTAGAGTTTCTGGTTGGTCAGCTCATTGTATGGAGCAACGTGCTAATAATAGAATTATTAGACCTAGTGCAGACTACATTGGTGTTGAAAACTCAGAATGGGTTGATATAGAAAATAGAGTATAAACTATGTCTTCTAATGTGGATCTAAACATCAGACCTGGTTATGATTCTGTAATATCTGAGATAGCAAACTATGTTTGTAATTTTGAAATTGATTCAGATCTTGCCCTAGACACAGCTAGGAATTGCCTTATTGATACTATTGGATGCGGTCTTTTAGCACTAAAATTTCCTGCTTGCACAAAAATGCTTGGCCCTGTTGTAGAGGGAACCTCAGTTCCTTTTGGGGTAAGGGTTCCTGGTACAAACTTTAAATTAGATCCAATTAAAGGCGCATTTGATATTGGTTGCATAATCAGATGGCTGGATTATAACGATACATGGCTTGCTGCTGAATGGGGACACCCATCAGATAATCTTGGCGGCATATTGGCAGTAGCTGATTATATTTCTCAAAAAAATATTTCTGAAGGTAAAGATCCATTAACCATGAGGGTGGTTTTAGAATCCATGATTATGGCTCATGAGATCCAAGGAATATTAGCGCTTAAAAATAGCTTCAATAAGGTTGGACTAGATCACGTTGTTCTAGTAAAGGTGGCTTCAACTGCCTTAGTTACTAAATTAATGGGCGGAACGCATAATCAAATCATGGATGCTGTTAGTCAGGCATGGGCTGATGGACAAAGTCTTAGAACTTACAGACATGCTCCTAATGCAGGCTCAAGAAAAAGCTGGGCTGCAGGTGATGCAACAAGCAGAGCAGTTCGTTTAGCCATGATCACACTATCAGGAGAAATGGGTTATCCCGGAGTTCTTTCTGCACCAGTTTGGGGTTTTGAAGATGTTTCCTTTAAAGGAGAAAAGCTTGCCCTTCC
>TARA_B110000285_G_scaffold235616_1_pt1 | contig 19578 bp, 18 predicted proteins | sample TARA_B110000285 | Tara Oceans TARA_B110000285 (sample SAMEA4397756) | marine metagenome | biome: Polar Biome; feature: [SRF] surface water layer (ENVO:00010504); material: water (ENVO:00002006), including particulate matter (ENVO:01000060) such as... | depth 5 m
GAAGAACGGTAGTAATCTTCTTGAGCTATTAGTGTGATTTTTTCATTTAAATTAATGGTAATAGAGCTCTCTAAATCAGGTAATTGTATAAAATAAGTAGTAGTAGAATTTGGTTTTGCCTTTAGGATAATCTTACGGTCAATAGTTCCTGCAATTATAGGAAGATTAAGATAATCTTGATGGTCTCCAAAAAAACAAATACGCGCTGAGGCTTCAGATAAAATCAATGTGTAAAAAGCTAATAGTTTTAATTATAAAATAATGTCAAGTGGTTGTGTTTTACGCCACTGGCTTCTTGTAAAATCTGGAAATTTTTGTGGCATCCCTTCTTGTGCTATACAAGCTTCACTAAGAGGAGATACCGCGCTCCACAAACAACCTTCGTATACATTTTGATCTAGCGGACTTCCACTGCGTAAACATTCTACAATGCGGTACAGCATCATAAAGTCCATTCCGCCATGGCCTCCCATTTTAGTAGCCAAGGCTCCCAGGCGCTTATACATTGGGTGTTCATATTGTTCATAAAGCACTTCTAATTGTTCGCCTTGCGCCCATTGGTGGTGACTGTCTGTAACGCCCTCAACACCCCCTTCAAGTGCTACGCGGGTTGGAAAACCCGCTAAGATTCCCTTGGTTCCTTGCACTAAATTGTGCCGTGAATAAGGTCGCGGACTTGTTTCATCCCATTGAATCATAACTGTTTTTCCTAAGGTAGTTTTAATTATAGAAGTATTCATGTCCCCCCCTTTATACTCTAACGCATTCCACTTATGATCTGCGGGATAATTTTTTTTAGCATAGGCCTTTCTTCCACGCGCGGGTGTTGAAAAAGAAACCAAGGTATTGAACTGGTCTTCACCCCGACCTAAATTCATATACTGAGCCACCGGCCCCAAGCCATGGGTAGGATATAGGTTTCCGTTGCGATTAGCATAATGATGCGTTCGCCACGAACCTGTGCCCCTTTCTTGTTCTTCCATTTGGGAACGTAACTCATGAATATAGGCCGCTTCGGCATGGAGTATTTCTCCAATAAGACCCTGCCTGCAGATGTTTAAATACAGTAATTCTTCCCGTCCATAATTAACGTTTTCCATCATCATGCAATGCTTTTGTGTTTGCTCTGAAGTGTCGACAATTTTCCACATGTCCTTGAGGGTTAACGCAATGGGCACTTCCACAAACGCATGGGCCCCTTGCTTCATCGTTTCTAGAGCCATGGGGGCATGATTTTTCCAATTAGTGGCTATGAAAACGGCATCGGGTTTAACGTCTACCAACATTTTTTTCCAGGCGTTTTCATCTCCAAAATAACGTGCAATGGCAGTATTTCTTTCGTTTCCTAAAGCTTCGCAAGAAGCTACGGAGCGGTCGACTAAATCTTCATATAGATCTGCAATGGCTACAACTTGAGTTCCTTCAATACTTGCCAACTGTTTTGCATGGCCGCTGCCCCTGGCGCCAACACCTATTAGTGCAATACGGACAGTGTCTAGCTTGGGGGCAGCAAAATCTCCCATATAACTGCCACCAGAAGGGTTGTTTTCCTTTTCAGAACAGGATACGGCACTAGCCAGATAAAGGGAGGCTGCAGAAAGGGAAGTCTTTTTTAAAAAATTTCTTCTGTCAATGTTTTTCATGGAACGGATTTTATAAGCATTCTTTATGTTTCTTAAAAGTAAAAAAAACTATGACAATGTTTAGAGTTTCAAGAAAAATAAAAAACAATGTTACAAAAAATTATATCTTTAAATAAAAAAAATGGGTGTAGGTGGAATTGTTTTGGGAAGTTTGGCAGTATGTTTATTATTAGGCCTTATTATAGAAATCAAAGAACGCAACTAAACCTGATGGGATATTTTATCAGAAACCTTTTTGTTTATGGTGCCATTGCCCTAGTGGTGTGGATGCTTTATGCTGCTATAAAGGGAATGAAAAATAAAAACCAACAATGAGAAGACCATTCTAAAAACCTTCAACATTCTCCTTTTCTGATCTTAAACCTTTTAAGACACTCACCTGAAACTACTTTTGGTGGACTAAATAAGGATACTCATTTTCACGATGTTGAAAATCTAAGATTTGCTGTTTTACCACAATTCCGTTGGCAATATTTATCGCATTATTAATAGTGACATTTTTTTTCCACTCAGAGGGGCCTTCCATAACCGCTTGTAAGTGTACAATTAATGCTGCAGAAATAGACCTCGAAGCACTTTCCCAAAAATAGCTAGGTGTGTGGTCAACAGCATAATAGTCGATTTGCTCAATTTTAATTAACGGTTCTTTAAACGTTGTAGGTCTTGCAAAATAAAATCCCATGCCTTCATCACAACTCACATCAATTATTAAGGCCCCGGGTTTCATTTTTTCTTTTTCATCTTCAATCACAAAATTTATGGGATTGTCCGTTTCTTGATATGTTCCGTTAATAATGATGTCAGACTCACCAATTAAATCAATAAGTGGTCGCTGCTCCCCATTATGTTCTATGACTTTTAGTCTGGGTTCGTTTGGACCACCCTTTTCTATTCGTGTATAATTTACATCCAGCACCTCTTCCCTAACTTCATGATCTGGCCTTTGAATGCAAATGGTAATGTCTCTAAAACCATGTGCTTTTAAGGCATAAATAGCGCCTCTACTTACCGCTCCAAAACTGAATATGATCACTTTACGTTGGTTACCATAATGCCCATCTATCCCTTTAAGTTGTAGGGCATGAATTACTGCGCTATAGCCTGCCATCTCATTGTTTTTGTAAAAGGTGTGCCGACCCATCGCGCCGCTTGGATGCCAAACAAACATGTCCTCAAACGCTATTAATGTAAGTTTGCGTTCGATTGCTATTTGTGTTATTTCTTTTTGTTGGGCGCAATGAGGATACCCCCATATTAACCCTCCTAATTTTAGAGTTCTTAGATCTGACGCTACCGGTTTTGCGATAATAACATTGCCAATGTCTGATAAAAGAACTTCTCTAGAAACCATGCCCCCAGTTTGTGATGAAATTTCTTCATCAGAAACATTAAACGGAATTCCATAGCCTTTTTCAAAAATAAGTTTTTTCCTAAGGCCTTCTGGGAGTCTTTTCAAGTGTTCTGGATGAATGGGAACTCTTCGTTCATCTTCTTTTTTGGAAGTTCCAATAACGCCCATTTGGGATAAAATCATTTTTTTAAATTAAAACGAATTGGCTGTAAATACCAGTAACAAAACGTAAGATTAAACTCACAATTAGACGATTACTTTCTAGGAAGCAGGTCTTAAATCTGGCTACTAGAGTATTATTTTAATCAAAAGGACCTTGATGAGGCGGACAAAAGTTAATTTACATCAAGAAAGCTTGTGATTAAACTGCTGACAAATAATTATAGGCATAAGATACGCCTATTCTAAGCATTCTTATCTAAGTTCATTATAGAAATTAATTATTTGAAAAGCTACTGGCGTTAAACCAATAAATAAAAATTTATCTAGAATAAAATTATTAATCAAGTAAATATGCGAAAATTAGTGGAGCTACGATTGTTGCATCTGATTCGATAATAAATTTAGGAGTATCAACACCCAATTTCCCCCAAGTTATTTTTTCATTAGGAACGGCTCCAGAATAGGATCCAAAGCTTGTGGTGGAATCGGATATTTGACAAAAATAACTCCAAAAAGGAGTATCAGTTCGTTTTAAATCTTGATATAGCATTGGAACAACACAAATGGGAAAATCTCCTGCAATACCCCCTCCGATTTGAAAAAATCCTATTCCTTCTTTGCCCGCAGTTTGGGTATAATAATTTGCCAACCACATCATGTATTCGATCCCAGACTTTACAGTGAAAGGTTTTAAGTTTCCTTTAACACAATACGAAGCAAAAATATTTCCCAAGGTTGAATCCTCCCAGCCAGGAACAACTATCGGTAGATTTTTTTTCGCGGCTGCCAACATCCAAGAATTTTTCGGATCAATTTCGTAATATTCTTCTAAAACTCCTGAAAGTAACAATTGGTACATGTACTCGTGGGGGAAATAACTTTTACCCTCATTTTCAGCATTTTTCCAACAATTAAAAACATGTTTTTGTAACCTTCTAAAAGCTTCCTCTTCAGGAATACAGGTATCAGTCACCCGATTCAAGCCTTGTTCTAGCAAATCGAATTCTTGTTGAGGGGTCAGGTCTCTATAGTTAGGAACACGCTTATAGCTATTATGTGCTACCAAATTCATGAGATCTTCTTCCAAATTGGCACCTGTACATGAGATCATATGAACTTTATCTTGGCGAATCATTTCTGCAAGAGAAATCCCAATTTCTGCAGTACTCATAGCTCCAGCAAGTGATATTAACATTTTTTTACCAGATGCTAAATGGGCTTCATACCCTTGAGCGGCATCAACCAAAGCTGCTGCATTAAAATGCAAAAAATGAGTTTCAATGAATTTTTTTATTTCTTTAGCCATTTTAAGTTTATAAATAAAATTTATAGGATAATAATTTATAATATAGTTTTGCTGCCATAAAGTCGGGGGCATTAAAGACTTTCTTTGGAGCTAATTCTACAATATCAAAACCAACAACAGTGGTATTTATAAATACTTTTTTTAGTAAATCTAGAGTTTCATTCCAAAAAAGTCCTCCCGGTTCTGGTGTCCCTGTCGAGGGCATAATAGATGGATCAAAAGCATCTAGATCAATAGTGATATAGACATTCTCCCCAAGACAATTTACAACTTCTTCCTGCCAATTAGAATTGGTTCGAATTGCGTAGGAAGTAAAAAGTTTTTGTTTATTTATAAAAGGTAATTCTTCACGATCCATACTACGGATCCCAACCTGAACCAAGTTGGTTGTTCTAGAAGCTTGGTATAAAGCACATGCATGATTGTTTGCCGAGCCTTTATATGATGGGCGCAAATCAGAATGCGCATCCAATTGCAAAACAGACAAATCCTTAAACTGTTTATTAAAAGCACGAATAGCTCCAATAGAAATTGAGTGTTCTCCTCCTAACAGGGTTACAAATTTATCTTTTTGAAAGTGTTTCGTAATTGAAGATTCAACTGCCCTAATCATGGATTCGGGACTGGTATCTTCTTTCACACTTGGGGCTAAATAAATCCCTTTTTTATATACTTCAGAATCTGTTTCAATATCATAAAGTTCCATGTTTTCTGCTGCCTTTAAAATAGCTTCTGGTCCTAAGTCAGCACCCTTGCCATAGGTGCTAGTTCCGTCATAGGGGACAGGAATAAGCACAACCTTGCTGGAATCATACTGTGCATATTCAGGAGAAATGCCACCAAAGGTTCTTTGTTCATTCATAACCCAATAATTTCATAAAATTTTCTGCAGTTTGTTGTTCTGAAAATACTCTAGTTTCTAATTCCCCCGATTCCTTTTTATCAATCAAAATGTATTTAGGCTGAGGAATCAGGCAATGTTGAAGTCCACCAAACCCGCCTAATGAATCTTGATATGCTCCCGTATTAAAAAAACCGATATAGAGGGGTTTATTTTGAGTAAAAATAGGAAGATAAATTGCATTAACATGTTGCTCATTATTGTAATAATCGTCACTATCACAAGTCAGCCCTCCTAAAAGGACTCTTTCATAGGGCTGATTCCAGTGATTTATGGGAAGCATAACAAAGCGTTTATTAATGGCCCAAGAGTCAGGTAAAGTGGTGATAAAAGAAGAATTAATCATATTCCATTTTTCTCGATCATTTTGTTGTTTTTGATAAAGCACCTCATAAAATATAGCCCCAGATTCCCCTACAGTAAAAGAACCAAATTCTGTGAAAATATCAGGAACCGAAACTCCACCTTGATTACAAGTTGTTTGAATAAAATTGATGATTTCTGAGATCATATATTCATAATCAAAACAAAACCCGAGGGAGTCTTTGGTGGGGAAACCTCCGCCTATATTCAAACTAGTAAGGGTGGGACAATTTTTTTTCAACTCAACATAAACATTTAAACATTTTTGAAGTTCATTCCAGTAATAAGAGTTGTCTTTAATACCCGTATTAATAAAGAAATGAAGCATGCTAAGACTAAGATTTGAATTCTCTTTAATCTCTTTTTTATAAAAAGGGACGATGTTTTTATATCCAATTCCTAAGCGACTCGTGTAAAACTCAAATTTAGGTTCTTCTTCAGAGGCAATTCGAATTCCAATCTTAAAAGGACTTTTAATTTTGTCATTTAATAAGTTTATTTCATCATAATTATCAATAATAGGAATACAATTGTAGTTGCCAGAATTTATTAATTCTGCAATGTTTTCGATGTATTGATCCCGTTTAAATCCATTACAAAGTATATATGTACTTTCATTGATCTTTCCTTGATATCTTAATTTTTTTACGATTTCAATATCAAAGGCAGAAGAAGTTTCTATATGAATATCGTTTTTAAGGACTTCATCCAAAATATGACTAAAGTGGGCACTTTTTGTGCAATAACAATAATGATAATTTCCTTTATAATTTTGATCTAAAATTACTTTTTGAAATAATGCTTTAGCCCTTTGAATATTTTCTGAAATCTTAGGGAGATAGCTTACCTTTAATGGAGTTCCATGTTGCTTAATTAAAGCTTCAATGTCAACTCCATGCCAAACAACAGAATGATTTGAGTTTAATTCAAATTCTTCTTGAGGAAAGTCAAAGGATTGTTCTATAAAATCAATGTACTTATTTTTCATAGAGCGATTATTCTTCAAAATCAATTTCAGATAGTTCTTCATCAATTTTTTCTGAAATATCCACGTGATTTTTATTATATTCAGCAATCGTATTTAGGGGTATCAGAAGAATCAATCCATCTGTTTCATACAATACCCCTTTAACAAGTTCCCCTAAATAAGGAAATGTGGTTGTTTCTAATTCTCCTTCTTTAAAAGCGAGATAAATTGAATTTTGTAAAGCAGAATCACATTTTTTTAAGCTCCTAATAACCCGTTGCATGATAAAAATATATAACTACAAATATCAATTATAGTAGTTATATATGTTGATATTAATTACTAAATAAGTAACTTTAGCTGAATTATAGTTAATTACTTTATTTTTTTACTTTTTATGGACAATGTAGACAGAAAAATCCTTGAAATCCTCCAAGAAAATGCAATGATTACGGCTAAAGAACTAGCCCAAAAACTATCATTAACAACCACACCCATTTATGAAAGAATCAAAAAGCTTCAGAAATCAGGAATCATCAAACAATATGTTGCCTTACTTGATGCAAATTTGTTAGGAAAAAGCATCCTTGTTTTCATGAATATCACTATAAAGGACCACCACTCTGACAAAAGAAATGAGTTTGTAAAACAAATTAAAAAACTAGATTCTGTGATTGAATTTTATCACACTTCTGGAAGCTTTGATTTTTTAGCAAAAGTCCGTTTTTCAGATATAAAAACATTTCGTGACTTCTTGGTGAATGATGTTGCTTCGATCTATAACATTAGTGATATTGAAAGTCAAATCGTATTGGAAGAGATTAAATATTCTACTAAAATAATTTTATAGAATAGTAAAGAATTAGTACATCATTTTTTTAATTAATAAGGATAAAAAGAGTTTATTGTTTTAACCTATAAAGTGCTCTGTTATTTTATTGGAAAAAGATTTATTCTTTTATACGTGATCCTTCAACATCAAACATACCCATCATAGAACCCGATAGTTCGTCTCCCTCAATGGTAAGTTCAAAATAAATGTCATACCCGCCCGCATAAGCTTCTATAGTAAAAACACCTTCATCAAGTGTTGTAGTTTCCACTTCAAAATCAGCGGCTGCAGATTGATCTTTAGATTGCATGACCATGGTAGAAGAATACTTTTCTCCCTCCTTAGTAACAGAAAGTTTGATTGGAATATCTCCATAGTTGTCTACAGCAAAAATGGTAAAATCATAATTTCCTACATAAGGATCTTTGGCATTTTTTTTTTGAACGCCACAAGAAGCTATTAAAAAAAAGGAGAGTACAAGTACTTTTTTCATCTCAAGCATGAATAAAATTCTTTTAGAAATATTAATTAATCTGCACTTGTTCCAGCAACTATGCGATCCCAAACTCTAGTCTCACCGCTCAATTGATTAATCACAGTGATACGGTTGTCATTATTTGAAAAAGAAACTACGTTAGTAGTATATTGTTCTCCTCTAGTAAAAGTGTATAAATCGGTTGCAGGATCAATTAACCATGTAAAAATATTTAGGCTTGGGTTCAAACAGCCTCCGCTATTTTCATCAAAATTAACAAACGTTTCTGTTGCAAGTTTCGCGTTGACAGATAATTTGAAACTAAAACAAGAATTTTCCGGATATAAAGCTACTATAGAAGCTTTTAAATCACCCCAAATAATAACAGCTTTGTTTAAATCCGTGTAGGAATAAATTGTCCATTCACCAACAATTCTATCGTCAGTAGGTATCAACTCTTCTTTACCACAACTTAAAAAGAAAATGAGACTTAATGTCAAAAGTGTAATTCTAAATACTTTAAATGATTTCATTTTTTATTTTTTGTAAAAATAATGAAATTTATTTTACTGAACACATTACATTTATGAGTTATTTCTGTCTAAGTAGAAATAATTGTCTTACAAACGAATTTTAAATTTCAACAGACTAGTTTAAATATTTACCCTAATATACTATGAAAAAATTACTGCCTCTATTATTTTTAACCCTCATTAGTTTTAAGGTATTCGATCAAACGGAAATTGAAGCTAAGGAACTTTCAAAAAAAGAGCTTAGAGTGCTAAAAAAACAAAAAGCTTTTGAAAAACAAAAAGCCCGCTTTGAAAAACGAGGCCTGAATGCATGGGGAATTAATGAAAATGCCCCCAATGTAGTTATGGCGATTCGCGAACATCTAGGTTCTGCCCGTATCGACACCCAACGTGGTTTAGTTATTATAAGAAAATCAGAATCGTTAACTAATTCTCAAGCTTATCCTCTTTGGATTATAGATGGGCAGCAATATCAATCCCCACCGACTAGTTTAGCGCTTCAAAATATTCGTGAAGTAAATGTTTATGAATCTTTAGCAGAAACCAATAAATGGGGACAACAAGGACGCGCAGGTGTTGTTGAAATTATTACAATAAATTTTATAGATTGATCCTTAAGGTTCAAATAGCTTTAATTCAGCCTTTTTTAATATGGGGGTTATTCTTTATGACCCCAATACTGAGTGCACAAAAGCCCAGTAATTTTACCTATCTAATAATCCTAGGAACCCTTCAAGATGGGAATTCACCGCACTTGGGTTGTGAAAAGAAATGTTGTAAATTTCTTAATGAATTTCAAAAAGAAGAACGTAAAGTCACATCACTGGCAGTAATTCAACCAAAAAACAATTTTAATATACTTTTTGAAGCTACTCCTAACATAATTTCTCAATGGACGGCATTGCCATGTAAACCAAAAGGAATTTTCTTAACTCATGCCCATATGGGGCATTATTCTGGACTTTTGCAATTGGGTAGAGAGGCTTTAGGCGCTAAAAATATCCCCGTACATGTAATGCCTAAAATGGCAACTTTTTTGCAAGAAAACGCGCCCTGGAGTCAATTGATATCAATTGGAAATATTGAACTAAAGCCAATGTTGGCAAATCAAGCAGTCCGTTTTAGTGATGATATAACAGTAACACCAATTCTTGTTCCCCATCGTGATGAATTTTCCGAAACCGTTGGGTATCGAATTCAAGGGCCAAATAAAACAGTGCTTTTTATTCCAGACATAGATAAATGGTCCAAGTGGAATCAAAATTTAATAGCCGTCTTAGAAACTGTGGACTATGCCTTTTTAGATGCCACTTTTTTTGATCAAGAAGAAATAAAATACCGTGCATTAGAAGAAATTCCGCATCCACTTGTAGAAGAAACTATTGCTTATTTAAAGCCCGCATCTCGGCAGCTAAAAAGTAAAATATACTTTATTCATATGAATCACACCAATCCTTTACTTGATTTTCAAAGTAAAGCTACCAAATGGGTAATTGATCAAGGGTTCCATATTGCGCGAAAAGGGCAGCAGTTTCAATTGTAATTGAATCATTTATTTCATTTTTAGCATTCAATTGATAAAGATCATCATAGGATTTTTTACCTTACAGGTTAAAATGATCTTGATTTAAATGAAAAAAGTTTTAAAAACCATTTTTGTCTTGAGAAAGCCTTTTCATTGTCTAGGCTTTTATGGCATGTTTATTTTTTTACTTTCCCATTGTTCCTTGGAAATTCCGAAAAAAATAAATCAAGAAATGGCTGGGCTTCCAGAAGAAGTGGATTTTAACTACCACATAAAACCCATCCTTTCAGACCGTTGTTTTAAATGCCATGGTCCAGATGAAAACACAAGAAAAGCAGGTCTAAGATTAGATGTTGAAACACTAGCATTTGCAAAATTAGCAAGTGGCAAAAGTGCCTTTTCAAAAGGAAGTATTTATAGAAGTGAAGCCGCACATCGAATTATAAGTATGGATCCTGAAATTCAAATGCCTCCTCCTTTTTCAAACCTTCAACTTACAGAAAGAGAAAAAGCCATGCTTCTTAAATGGATTGAGCAAGGCGCAAAATGGAAAGAACATTGGTCGTTTACGCCCTCTAAAAAAATCAATGCCTCACTACTTTCAATAAAAAATAATAAGCAGATTATTGATCAATTTATTTCAGATAAATTAACCGAAAATGGGTTAAGCTTTGAAGTCGAAGCTACAAAGGAAACCTTAATTCGTAGGTTGCGTTTTGATTTAACAGGAATTCCACCATCAATTTTAGAAATTGATGTTTTTTTAAAAGACACACTGCACGGAAATTATGAACGCCTAGTAGACAGATTAATGGCCTCTAAGAGTTTTGCAGAAAGACTTTCTTTAGATTGGCTAGATCTTTCACGGTATGCAGATTCTCATGGCCTGCATGCAGATGGTTCTCGAACAATGTGGCCATGGCGTGATTGGGTAATTGATGCTTTTGAGAAAAACATGCCTTATGATCAGTTTGTAACCTGGCAATTAGCTGGGGATTTACTGCCAAATGCAACCAAAGAACAAAAACTAGCGACAGCTTTTAACCGAAATTCTCCTATGACTGCTGAAGGGGGAATTATTGATGAAGAATGGCGCTTAAACTATGTTTTTGATCGGACGGAAACATTTAGCACTGCCTTTTTAGGATTGACAGTAGCCTGTGCAAAATGCCATGACCATAAGTTTGATCCAATTTCTCAAAAGGACTACTACCAACTAAGTGCCTTTTTTAATAATATAAGAGAATTAGGAATGACTGGCGATGATGGGGATTTTGGCCCGCTACTTTATTTACCTTCAGAAAATCAACAAGCACAGCTTAAAAAGCTGAAAACACTCATAAGAGAAACACAAACTAAAATAGAACTTTCCAAAAAAGAACTGGCAGAAGTCTATCAATACATAGAAAAACTTCCTGTAGAAAAAGAACTTGAAAAGCACCTAATTGGAACCTATCCTTTTGATAAAATTACCCCAATAAGAACACGTAAAAACTCAACCTTTGTTATTTCCAATAATACTGTTGTCACGCCAGAATATTACATAAGCGATAACAATCGAAATGTAAAATCTAGCCAAGCTCCCATAGAAGTTAAAGGAATTAAAGGAAATGCCGTTCAATTTAAAAGTGACTACGACAAGATTTCCATAGACAAAGAAATTCCGAGTTTTGAATGGACCGACCCTTTTTCTGTAGCTATTTGGATTAATACAGAGCAAAAAAAAGAAAACACACGACAATATATTCTTGGGACTACAGGGGGTAAAAACAACTGGTGGCGTGGATGGGATTTTTATTTAGATGATCAAAATCATGTTAACTTCCGACTGGTCAATATGTCTCCTGGCAACATGATTCATGTTCGCTCTACAGAAGCTGTTTTGATTAATCAGTGGACGCATCTTAGTTTTGCGTATAATGGCACTGGGAAAGCTAACGGAGTTCAATTGTTTAAAAACGGTTCCCCCTTTGCAACCTCTACTAAAATTAACAACCTTTCAAAATCAATTAAACCAGTTTCCACAAGCGGAATGCATGTTGAGCAACGTGCAGTTTTAATTGGAAAAACATATGAAGGATCCACCGGAGATAATGGCCTTTTTAAGGGGAAAATGGATGATCTCAAAATTTATGATAAGTCCCTTTCAGCATTAGAAGCCTCTTTACTCTTCAACCAATATGCTGAGGAATCTCCTGCGCCAGAAAAAGGATTAATGAAAGAACATTGGATTCAAAACCATCAAAAATATACCTCGCTCGATAAAGAGTTGCGAAAAAATTTAGGTGCCTGGAGAGAAACTATTGATCCCGTAATAGAAGTAATGGTTATGGAAGAGCTGAAAGAAGCTCGCACAACCTACCTCTACAATCGAGGAAACTATGCCGAACCTGCCTTTGAAGTAGAGACTATAACCCCAGGGGCACTTCCTTCTATGGATAAAGAACTCCCTAAAAACAGGCTTGGATTGGCACAATGGTTATTCAAAAATGAAAACCCCCTGACAGCACGTGTTGCTGTAAATAGGTATTGGCAAATGATTTTTGGAAATGGCCTGGTGGCTACTCCCACTGATTTTGGAGTTCAAGGCTCTTTACCCTCGCATCCTGAATTATTGGACTGGTTGGCTGAAGATTTTAAAGAAAATAATTGGGATGTAAGAGCTCTGATTAAAAAAATGGTGCAGTCTAAAACGTATAAACAACGTGTACTATTTTCCAATAAAAAGAATACCCTTGATCCAAACAATATTCTGCTGGCTAGAGGAAATAGCAAAAGATTGTCTGCTGAAATGATTCGGAATAATGCACTGTCTGTTAGTGGCTTACTGTCTGAAAAATTAGGAGGCCCTAGTGTAAAACCTTACCAACCAAAAGGCTTATGGAAAGAAAAAAACACGTTTTCCTTGCGTCTTTTAGAGTACAAAGAATCCGAAGGTGAAGACTTGTATAGAAGAGGGATTTATACCTTTATAAAACGCGGGTCACCTCCACCTTCCTTAATTACTTTTGATGCTACCTCTCGTGAAATTTGTACTATTAAAAGAGAAAATACTTCTTCGCCCTTACAGTCTTTAGTCCTTTTAAATGATGTTCAGTTTTTTGAAGCTTCCCGTGTTTTTGCAGAACGTATTTTTGCGGAATCTAAAGACACTTTAGAGGCTCAGATTACGTATGGCTTTAGGCTCGCTACCTCTCGATTTCCAGAACCACAAGAAATTGAATTAATGAAAGAACTCTATCAAAATCAACTAGCATTTTACAAAAAAAATAAACGACAAGCTTATAGGGTCGTCAATGTTGGGAATTCCAAATTTAAACAAAAGACAAAGGTGGATAAGGTGGCTGCCATGACCATTGTTGCCAACACACTACTAAACATGAATGAGTCCTATTATAAATATTAAATGATGAATTGCAATCACGACCACGATCACTCAGACTATTCTAGGCGTGACTTCCTAACCAAAACTACTTTAGGTTTAGGAGGGCTTAGTTTAGCGAGTATGATAAATTCTGAAAATCTATATGCCTTCAACAAAATTAGTAATTCAACCGCATTAAATTCGAAATTACCTCATTTTGTGCCTAAAGTAAAACGGGTTATTTATTTATTTCAAAGTGGAGCTCCCTCACAATTAGACTTGTTTGATTACAAGCCCATGCTAAATAAAATGCAGGGACAAGAACTTCCTCCAAGTGTTTTTGGTGAACAACGGCTTACAGGAATGACCGCTGGGCAAAATTCATTTCCCTTAGCGGGAAGTCTTTTTAATTTTAACCAACACGGAAATAGTGGTGCTTGGATGAGTGATCTAATGCCTGAGGTTAGTAAGATTTCTGATGAGTTGTGTTTTATCAAATCTATGCACACAGATGCAATAAACCATGATCCTGCCGTAAGCCTTATTCAAACTGGTTCACAGCTTCCGGGAAGACCCTCCATAGGTTCCTGGTTAAGTTATGGTTTGGGGAGTGACAATAAAAATTTACCTGGTTTTGTGGTATTAATAACAAAAGATAAGTATGGTCAGCCACTCTACTCTCGCTCATGGGGGAATGGCTTTTTACCTTCACAACACCAAGGAGTACAGTTCCGTTCAGGAAAAAATCCTGTGCTATATTTAGATAATCCTCCCGGTGTTACTAAACAGCTTAGGGAAGAACAGTTAGACTATTTAGCCAAAATGCAGCAGAATAAATATAATGATATTGGAGATCCTGAAATTTTATCTCGAATCAGTCAATATGAAATGGCGTTTAGAATGCAGACTTCTGTTCCTGATGTGATGGACTTGTCTGAAGAACCTGATTATATCTATGACATGTATGGAGAAGACAGTAGAAAGCCAGGAACCTTTGCTGCTAATTGCCTTTTAGCTAGGCGCCTTGTGGAAAAAGATGTTAAGTTTATACAGCTCTACCATCAGGGTTGGGATCATCACGGGGATCTACCAAAAAATATTAAAACCCAATGTAAAGAAACTGATCAACCTACAGCAGCCTTAATCAAGGACCTCAAACAAAGAGGCCTCTTGGAAGATACACTTGTGATTTGGGGCGGAGAATTCGGAAGAACAAACTACTCGCAGGGGCAATTAACAGACACGAATTATGCGCGTGATCATCACCCCGGTTGTTTCACCATCTTTATGGCCGGAGCAGGAATTAAAAAAGGAATTACCTATGGTGCCACGGATGAATTTGGGTATAATATTATTGAAAACCCTGTGCATATTCATGACTTTCAAGCAACACTAATGCACCTTATGGGAATTGATCACGAAAAATTCACCTTTAAGTTTCAAGGAAGAAGGTTCAGACTTACCGATGTTCATGGAAGTGTTGTACATGATATATTAGCCTAAACCTATGTTATAATTATGGAAAAAAACAGAAGAGATTTTATTAAAAAAACAGGAATTGCTGCTGGAATTTCAGCACTGCCCTTTGAAAATATTTTTGCGGTTACAAACCCTGCAAAAGAAGAAAATACGATTATTGGTCATGGAGATTATAAATATAAGGTTGATAAATCATGGGGAATTCAAGATCCTTCTCAATTTCCTGTTAATGACTGCCATGAAATGGTAATGGATAAAAAGAAAAGACTTTTTATGACCACTACACATCCCAAAAATAATATTCTGGTATATGATCAATCAGGTAAAATTCTTGATGCCTGGGGAACCGATTTCCCTGGAGCACACGGATTAACTCTTGTTGAAGAAGGGGGAAAAGAATTTTTATTTATTACAGACCCTGAAACTCATAAAGTTTTCAAAACGACCCTTAAAGGAGAAAAGTTACTTGAATTTTCTACACCAAAAGAAGTTGCTGCTTATGAGAAAGATGCCCAATTTAAACCAACTGAAACAGCCATAGCTAATAATGGAGATATATACATTGCCGATGGCTATGGAATGGATTATATCATGCAATATGACGCCAAAGGAAACTATATAAGACATTTTGGAGGTAAAGGAACTGAAGCACACCAATTTGACTGTTGCCATGGTATTACAATTGATACCCGTGAAGGTAAAGCGCCTACTCTGTTAATTACATCACGTAGCGCAAATGTATTTAAAAGGTTTTCCTTAGACGGTAACTACCTAGAAACCATTTCATTACCAGGATGTTATATTTGCAGACCTGTTCTAAAAAACGGGATACTTTATTTTGCGGTAATTGTAACTAAAGATTGGGGCAGTTATGACGGAATGCTGGCAGTACTCAACAATAAAAATGAGGTGGTTTCTCTTCCAGGAGGAAGTATTCCCTCATACAATAACAACTCTTTTCAAGTGCCACAATATGATCAAAAAACATTTTTTAACCCGCATGATGTTTGTATAGATGACGATGAAAATATTTATGTCCCACAATGGAATTCGGGAAAAACATATCCACTTAAATTAACAAGGGTTTAGTATGATAAGCCTTGACATTACTACTTTTTTTGGACGTTTTCATCCGTTATTAGTTCATTTACCTATTGGGTTTTTGCTGCTCGCGCTTCTCTATGATCTAAAATGGTTCAAAAAAAAAGAATCATACTATAATTTAAATTCTATCACATGGTTTCTAGCTTTTATCACCTCTGCTATTAGTGCTTTTATGGGGTGGCTTTTGGCTCAAAATGGGCACTACATTGAGACCGATTTAAAACCACATCAGATTTCAGGGATTCTATTGGTTTTATTTAGCGGAGTTGGTTGGTTTCTTAGGGTCCGAAATCTTATCATTCCTCCCATACTCAAAAAATTAAATAATATTATTGTAATTGGTTTATTAATATTAGTAGGTCATTTGGGAGGGAGCTTAACACATGGACCTTCCTATTTATATGAACATCTTCCTGAGCAAGGTATACTAAAATTTGAAGCCCAAGAGACCTATATTGATTTAAAAAAAATCTCCTTAGATTCTATTACCGTTTTCAATGACATCATTCAGCCCTTATTGACCTCAAAATGCATTGCTTGTCACAACAATGATATTTCTAGTGGGGGACTAAATATGACGAGTATTGAAGGGCTTACGAAAGGAGGTAAAAGTGGTGCTGGAATTATTGGCTCTAATATTAATAAGAGTTTAATTTTTGATCGAATTATACGCGCCCAGGACGATGCCAAATTTATGCCTCCCATGGGAACACCCTTTACCTATCAAGAAATTCAATTAATGGAATGGTGGATTGAAGAAGGCGCCTCCTACTCCAAGGCCCTTTCCGAAATAAGCCCAAAGAGTTTCATTCAAAAACTTCTTTTATCTCGCTATGGAATGGATATACGAGAAAAACCCTGGGTTGAAAAAGTATCGCTTACCCCTTTGGGTGAAGCTGATTTTGAAGCGTTAGAAAACGCCAATTTTGGTTGGAGAAGTCTTTCAAAAGAGAATGCACTTTTGGACCTGAAGTATGAAGCAAAAAATCTTACAAAAGAAGCCCTTGATGTTCTAGGTATATATGCACCTTATATTACATGGCTCAATTTGAGTAACTGTACTTTTTCTAATACAGAATTAGAGGTTTTGAGTAAAATGGAAAATCTAACACGCTTAAATCTACAAAAATCTAACGTTAAAACAAATGACCTGAAGGGGTTGGTCTCCTTAACACACCTAGAGGTTTTAAACATTCACAGCACAGGGGTTAATAAAGAAATTCTTGAAATTCTAAAAGAGATTGCAAGCTTAAAAAGAGTTTTCCTTTGGAACACTAAGATTACTTTAAAAGAGGTTGAAAAAATTAAAACTAAAACACCTTCTTCAGAACTTATCTTTGAGCTCTAAAATAGCGTATTTCGGATGTTGTTAGGTACTTGAAATTGCCTCAAAAAAATAGTTTTTCCCATTTGAGATCGTTCCTCTTTAATTTTAGCGATAATCGCTTCTGGATATTGACTTTTATGGCAGAGTAAAGCCTGGTATGCGGTATCAAAATGAGCTTGAGTGAAAGGGATGTGAGCTGTCAAATAGTTGCGGTCTTGACCCCGAATCGTTTTTTGTTTTGCGGATGGTATAAAATCTGAAGGAACTCCAAAATAGTACAAATCCATAGGTGATTCCCAGGTTTGAGAAACAAAAACTTGTGTTACGGAAGCCCCTACAAGTCGGTGGTCCATGTGGGTTGTGACCCCATCTGGTCCCCAAGTTATAATCGCGTCTGGCTGAATTTCAGTGACTATATCTTTTATATCAAGTATTAATTGTTGAACATGTGGAATATGGCCATCAAAGCCTTCCGCTGCTTTTAGCTGATCGTGATACGTTAAATGTTTCAATGTAACACCCAAAACCTCAGCAGCACAAAGCATTTCCTTTCTGCGAATAGCGGCTAGAGCATCTCCTGCTTTATAGTCGGTATATTCATTAACGCCTAAGCGTCCGTCTGTGGCAATGACCAATGTAACCTCTGTCCCTTCCTCTGCATATTTGACTAAAAGTGGTCCTATAGATTGCTCGTCATCAGGATGTGCAAAAATGGCTAGCAGTTTTTTGGAACCCTCTTGGGCGCAAAGAAAAGAAGAAAGAAACAGGCAGATTAAAAATGGTTTAATTAAATACATTGCGAAAAGTTAATTATTAAAAATGGCGTATATTATACCCTAAATCTACAAAATTTATGAACGCCTTCTTTGCTAATTATCCTCGTCTTTTGCTACTTCTATTTCTTGCTTTGGTATTGTTGCCTAATGCTGTAATCTCGCAAAAACCAGTACCCTCAGAAAAAAAACTCCGCTTGGGTGTTATTGGATTAGTACATGACCATGTAAGTTGGATTTTAAATCGAAAAAAAGAAGATGTGAGCATTGTAGGTATTGTTGAAACAAACAGAACAGCGATTGCCCGATATCAAAAACGTTATAATCTTCATGATTCTTTGTTCTTTGAAAGTTATGAGGCTTTATATTCCAGAGCCAAACCGGAAGCGGTTTCTGCCTTTAACGAAACAAAAAAACATCTTGAGGTAGTCGCTTTTTTTGCACCTAGAGGCATTCCTATTATGGTAGAAAAGCCGATGGCAACAAGTTATGAAGAGGCCTTAGAAATGGCCAGACTTTCTGAAAAACACGGTGTTCCTTTGCTTATAAATTATGAAACATCATGGTATGAAAGTACGTATGAAGCAAAAAAAATAATGACTCAAAACAAGGTAGGAAATCTCACGAAAATGGTCTTTAATACAGGACATCCTGGTCCAATAGAAATTGGGTGTTCTCCTGAATTTTTAGCTTGGCTTACAGATCCAGTTTTAAATGGAGGAGGGGCCCTTACAGATTTTGGCTGTTATGGCGCTAACATTGCCACATGGATGCTGGAGGGAGAAACCCCCTTAAGCGTTAGTTGTATTGCTAAACAGAGCAAACCTGAGCTTTATCCAAAAGTAGACGATGACACCACTATAGTTTTAGAATATGAGAAACTCCAAGTCGTTATTCAGGCATCATGGAACTGGTCACATAACCGTAAAGACATGCAGATTTATGGATCTCAAGGCTATATTAACTCTATAAACGGAAGTGACATGCAGCTTATGGTAACAGAAAAGGAGGGCCTTAAAGCACACCAGCCTGCTCCAATTAGTGACCACCAAAAAGACCCATTTCGGTTATTATATGAAGTCGTTCATGAAAATAGAACGATAGAGCAAAATGGATTATACAGTGTTGAGAATAACATAATTGTGTCTAAAATATTATCGTTAGCAAAGCTAGCCTCAGAAAAAAAACAATCCCTAGCGTGGGATACTCTTTAAGGTCTTCAAAATAGGTTCATTTTTATAACTTTATAGGGTGTCAAAAACAATAATAGTCATGGGCGTAAGTGGTTGTGGAAAAACCACTCTTGGAAAAGCACTAGCAACTTTTTTAGAGCGTCCCTTTATAGAGGGTGATGCTTTTCATTCAAAGGCAAATGTTAAAAAAATGAAAAGGGGGATTCCCTTAAATGATGAAGATAGAGTACCTTGGTTGCTGAACTTAAATAAAAAAATTTTATCCCTAAAAAATACAGAT
>TARA_B110000285_G_scaffold79806_1_pt1 | contig 19394 bp, 22 predicted proteins | sample TARA_B110000285 | Tara Oceans TARA_B110000285 (sample SAMEA4397756) | marine metagenome | biome: Polar Biome; feature: [SRF] surface water layer (ENVO:00010504); material: water (ENVO:00002006), including particulate matter (ENVO:01000060) such as... | depth 5 m
TTATGCTCTAACTCATCCACCAGCGGATGCCCGGTGAAAACGGTAGTAAGTCCGGCCGACTCAAATATCTCTTTTTCAAACGGGAAGATACACAACATTAGGTCCAGAGTCTCAGCCATTTTGGGTATCCTGCCCTTATTCCATGCCCATACTTGGGGGCTAATGTAGTAGACTATTTTTGTGTTCGGTAGGCGCTTTTTAACCGCATGCGCCAGCCGCAAATTGAAACCCGGGTAATCAATCAAAATCAGCACATCCGGTTTGAGCTCTTCAACCTCCGCAAGCATCTCATTGAAACGCTGTTTAAACCATTGATAATGCTTGAGAACTTCCCATATGCCCATGACCGCGGCATCCTCGACCCAGTTCGCTAAGCCTTTGCCCGCCACCGCCTGCATCCCAGGCCCGCCTGCGCCATGAAAGGAAACCGTGGGCACACGGGTAAGCAGCGCCTCCATCAGGCAGGCTCCATGAGTATCCCCACTGACCTCACCTGCGACAATGTAGATCGATTTCTGATTTGCTCCGCTCACCAAGACATGGATAGCTAGGTTAAAAAAAACTGCAAACTTCAATCTTTCTTCTTCCTTCTTGATTATTGCCCTCAGATTCTTGATTCTGAACCCGCATGCGCATTGATATCATCACGCTTTTCCCGGAAATTGCCCTCAGCCCATTGAGCGATAGCATTATCAAACGCGCACGAGAACAGGGCTTGGTGGACATACACGCCCATCAGCTGCGCGATTGGGCCACGGGAAAGCATCGCAAAACAGACGATTATCTCTGTGGTGGTGGTCAAGGAATGCTCATGATGCCAGAGCCAGTTTTCGCAGCTGTAGATGAGCTCAAACAGGATGACACGCGCATCATCCTGATGACACCACAGGGCAAACCATTCATACAAGCAGACGCCCAACGCCTCTCCACTTCTCAGCATTTGATTATTCTGTGTGGTCACTACGAGGGTATAGACCACCGCATTATTGACGCCCTCGTCGACGAGGAAATCTCCATTGGGGACTACATACTGACCAATGGCGCTGTAGCTGCTGCCGTGCTTACTGATGCCATCGTTCGGCTATTGCCAGGTGCTTTAGGTGATGCCAGATCATCCTTAGAAGAATCATTCTCTGATCCCAACATGCTCGAAGCGCCCGCATACACCAAGCCCAATGAGTTTCGCGGCATGAAGGTTCCAGAAGTGTTACTGAGTGGAGATCACGGGAAAATCTCAAGCTGGAAAAAAGAACAGGCGCTCGCACGAACAAAAGCGAACAGGCCGGACCTGCTGGACAACTAGTCCTTTCCTAACATTTTATCGATCTTCGTTACTAGCTTATGGGGGCACCTCCCCCGCTGGTACTTGTTCCACATCACCTCGCGTAGCTTATGCAGCAGTTCTTCTGGAATAGGATCATGGTGCTGCCATTCCTCATCTCCCTTTGATTGAGAATAGAGTTTCCACTCAGAAGCATGATAGGTGGCACGATAATAAAATGTACCACCCTCACCTTCTTCTCTCCACTGATGTTTCTGCATGGACTTAGCTAAGCCAAATTTCCTCGAAAGAGAATGCGAAACTTCCATGATTCAAGTCATTGACGTAAGGCATTATTTTCATGACAATGCACGCCGTGCTGCGCCTCATCCAAAGTGACTTCAGCAAAGTCATCCTCTTTTTCACCCTTACCATTATCGCCTCGGCCATCGCTTCGCCTTGGATCTATAATGCAGGGATGCTTCTTGCCGAGGTCGGTCAGTCACGCGCACTGAACCCCATGCTCGATTGGCTGGCAAATCGCTGCGCAGATGCAACCTTTGCAGCTTTTTATAACTACACGCTGCTGGGTTGCGCTATCATCTTAGCAGGGCCATTCATCATGTGGTGCAAGCTCTCGAATCAAAGCTCCCTGCAGCCATCCAAGCCATGGCGTATAAGGCTTCCAACATCGGCTAATACCAGACAAAACGGACAAGCACTATGCCGCAACCCAATGGCCAAACTCCAGCTTGCCATTGGGTTTTTGATCACAGGCAGCCTGGTTTCCATTTCAATATGGCTGCTCGAGGTGATCGGTTGGTTTTCGTTTGCTCAATCGCCTGATTACTGGGGCGCTATTTGCAATGGTGTGGCATCAGCTATCGTCATTACCCTCGTCAGTGAGTGGATCTTCCGCGGCATCTTAATGGGTGTTTTTTTACGCGCCATGGGCCCAGCCATGGCGATGGTCTTCATTTCCCTCTTCTACGCTATCATCTACTCTCTGTTGCCAACTGGGAACGAGGTTATTGCCAATCCTGACAAAGCTGACGCTGGATTTAGAATGATTATAACGATCGCCAAGAATCTACTAACCCCCGAAAAGTTCACCTTCAGCTTTATGTTGCTTTTCAGTCTTGGCCTTGTTCTTGCCTATGCTCGTTATCGGACAGCATCACTCTGGTTGCCCATCGGCCTCCATTTCGGCTTCCTTTTCCCATACCAAACTTTGCAGCAACTCACTGAGTCAGGACCAGAACATTCTCCCTTGTCGAGACTTCTCATCGGCACTGACGGGAGATCAGGCCTGTTGCCGTTTTGCCTACTGCTCCTCAGCGCATTACTTGTGCATGTTTTTATCCAGTTGTCCGAATCAAAACGTAGATCTGAGACATGAAATCCGAGATATGAAAAGCGCCCATTTTCATAACCGCGCGTCGACATTTGCTTCTATGCTACGCCAAACCAGCAGAATCCTCGATTATATTTACCCGGCTCATTGTCACCTTTGCCAATGCCGGCTAACTCATGGCAGGCACTTATGTGAGCCCTGCTCAGAATCTCTAAAATATACACAAGCTCCATTTTGCAAGCTTTGTGGCGAGTGTTACGATGGTGACATTAGCACTGATTTCTCCTGCCCTAACTGCAACGACCTCAAGCTCGACTTTGAATTCGCTCGCGCACCTCTTCACAGTGACGGCCAAAGCAGGACTTTATTGCATGACTATAAATACCGTCGCCAAATCCATCTTTCCGATACCCTTGGAGACCTATTGAGCATAGGTCTGGATGACCCCAGATTTGCACCATACCTTGATGACGGCATCCTCGTTTCGGTTCCTCTTCATTGGGCAAGGCTTAGAAAAAGAAAATTCAATCAAGCCGAAGAAATGACGATCCGTCTCAAGAAACGAACGGGCCTACCCTACATCAATGCATTAAAGCGTATCCGCAATACCGCTACCCAAACACGCTTCAGCCGCTCCAAGCGTCTTGAAAATCTGCGTGGCGCCTTTGAGCTCAGAGCAAAATACAAAAAACACATTCAAGGAAAGCGCATCATACTCGTTGATGATATTTTCACGACTGGATCAACGACCCATGAATGCTCTAAGGTACTGCTGCATCATGGGGCATCGAGTGTTGCCATTCTGACCCTGCTGAGGGGGTAGCTCCGGCATGGTAGGTGGGGCATAAAAGGATCTTGGCTCCAAGATGGACCGCCTCTCCCTTTGGGCGAGCAATAAGAGCCTATTCGGAACTACCGAGCCACTTCTCTTTCTTGAGCGCATCCTTGGCGGCCCTAGACTCTGCATCTTTTTTACTCTTACCCATACCTTTGCCTAGAAGGATGCCCTGCCACTCGACCGATATTTTGAATATTTTCGAGTGATCGGGTCCCGCTTCCTCGAGAACTTGGTAGCAAGGACTCTCCGGTGCTAGTGCCTGTAATTTTTCTTGGAGCTTGCCTTTCGGGTTTCTTTCATCAGGCGACTCAGCAACCTGCTCAATCCATTCTTTACAAACTCTCTCAACAGCCGCCTTGGCAGCATCCAGACCGCCATCCAAGTAGACCGCTCCCATCACTGATTCAAAAGCATCAGCCAATGTAGATGGTCTGCTGCGTCCTCCCGATGCTTCCTCCCCCTTTCCCATCATCACCGATTCACCAAGCTCCATCGCCTTGGCAAATTTAAACAAAGCACTTCTGGATACCAGGCGCGCACGAAGCTTCGTTAATTGCCCCTCGGGAAACGTTGGGAACATCTTGTAGAGCCGCTCGGTAATCACCAGCTGAATGACTGCATCACCAAGAAATTCCATTCTCTGGTTGTGCGGGCTAGGTTCTTTAGTTTCAAACGTCTTACTCGGGTGAGTCAGAGCCTCCGTCAAAAGAGACGCGTCGCTAAATTTGTAACCAATGACTTCTTCAAGCTTAGACATACAATAAACCTTAATACGTTTTCATTACACCGTGTAACATGAGGTGATCTATGAACAAAAAAGCATGGAGTAAAAGAATGAAAGTATTTCAAGCGGAAGTATTTCAAACCATACGGGGAACCAACCAATCAATCTTTTTTAGTTGGTGAGTGGGGTGGCTGACGGGATTCGAACCCGCGACAACCGGAATCACAATCCGGGGCTCTACCCCTGAGCTACAGTCACCATTACTCCCACTACGAATAGAGTCGCGGCGCGTAGATAAGGCAATCACCCCACCTTGCAAAGCCAAAAATTGACCATCGGGGTAAAAAAGCTCTCGCATGGAGTTCTGTATAGCCTCAGTGAACATGGTGCATTATTTGTGCTTGGTGCTTTATGAAGTAAATAATAGCACTAATCAGCTATGTTCCGGCTCGACACAGCCCCACAATCATTCCAACCTCCGCCCGTCATGCCTCATTCTGTCGAAGAATCCCTGAATATCCTGACCGCTGGAACAGCCAAAGTAATCAGTGAAAAAGAACTCAAGGAGAAGCTTGAACTCGGCCGGCCTCTACGCATCAAGCTTGGTGTAGACCCTACCGCACCAGACATTCACCTTGGGCACACGGTTGCCATTGAAAAACTGCGTCAGTTTCAAGAACTGGGACATCAGGCGGTGCTCCTTATTGGTGACTTTACGGCCATGGTCGGGGACCCTACCGGACGCTCCGCTGCACGCCCCTCTCTGACCCGAGATGAGGTGCTTGCCAATGCTGAGACCTACACAACTCAGGCATTCAAGATCCTTGATCCGGATAAAACCGAGGTTGTCTTCAACGGTGAGTGGTTCCGCTCCATGACTTACGAGCAAGTGCTCAAACTCAATAGCCGCGTTACCATGCAGCAAATGTTGCAACGTGAAGATTTCAAATCCCGCATCGACAAAGGCCAGGAAGTCCGTCTCCATGAAGTTCAGTACCCGATCATGCAGGGTTGGGATTCTGTAGAGCTCAAGGCCGATGTCGAGATCGGTGGCACAGATCAACTTTTCAACATTCTGGTGGGTCGTGATTTCCAAAAAGAAGAGGGGCAGCCGCAGCAGGTCGTCATCCTCATGCCACTGCTCGAAGGATTAGACGGGGTGAAAAAAATGTCCAAATCTGCTCATAACTATGTCGGTGTGAGCGACGAAGCCAACGAGATGTTCGGCAAGATCATGAGTATTTCGGATGAGCTCATGGATCGCTACTATTCACTATTGCTGGGCACCGATCGGGACGTTTCATTGCATCCAATGGAGGCTAAAAAGCAGCTCGCGGCCGACATCACCACCCGCTACCACAGTGAACAGGATGCCGCAGATGCACGCAACACCTGGGAGGCTCGCTTTTCAAATCGTGATACTGCCGCTGGAGCCGTGGAGATAGAGCTGACCGCATTACCTGCAGACCTCAACCTTCTCACCCTTGTCAGTTTCATCTTCTCAGAGGCTTTTGATATGCAAAAATCCAATGGTGAACTTCGTAAACAATTCATTACCACGGGTGCCGTTCAACTCAACGGAACAAAACTCAGTGATCCCATGGCGGAGATAGCACCAGCTTTGGGAGACATTCTTCGACTAAGCAAAAAACAATCTGTCAAATTCATCTAATCCATCATTTATCCATTCCCACTATGCACGCATACGAACTTTTCCAAGCCGTCAAACCATCCATCGTCTCCGACATGCTCATGTGGATGCGTGAAACGGACCGCAGTCTCTACAAAACAGCGCTCGGCGGTCTGGCATCGAACAGAAAGCTACGTTTACCTTTCCTTCAGAAAAAGCCAGTTACTGAACAGATCGCTTGGGTCCATAAAAATCTACAAAGCAAAGCAAGCAACATGATTGCTGAGCACTTGTTGCAAGTTTACTTCATGCAAGGTCAGGAGGCATTGCTGGTTACTTTCTGTGACGCACTCGACATCCCCCACAATGGCAAAGGGCAGGTTGAAGGTAATATCCCAGAAGTTATTGATGCTGAAAAGCTTAAGGGAGCTATTGATGCCCTACTTGAAGGCAATGACCCCGCTCTGGTCACCCTCTATTTACGCACATTTAATCTCCAGACACCTGATGGGTGGTCTGCTATGACTGATGCTCTAGAGAGCGATGAGCGCTTAAAGCTATCCTAAAGCGCTATTGGCCTTCTATTGGCCTTCTATTGGCTAGAAAAGCGAGTGCATCAACAAGCCTCTGCTTTTCAACGATTTCGAGCTCTTACCACTTGACCTGCAAGGGCTATGAATCAATAGTCACGCAGCATGAGAGCTGTGACAAAAAATACTACTTCTGAAAAATTCAGGCTAGTATCACAGCTTCTCAATATTTGCCGCCAACGCTTGATTCCCAAGCAATCCAATCTCCCTCGGTCCTATTGATTCCGCTCTAAGAAAAAACTTTATTAACTTCACTTACTCCAACTTCAGCACTCATGTTTGCAAAACTTCTCTCCCTTTTCTCCATCAGATCCAATGATATCGGCATTGATCTTGGCACAGCCAACACACTGGTTAACGTCAAAGACCACGGTATTGTTTTACGTGAACCCTCCGTGGTAGCCATCAATCAAGGAACCAACGAAATCCTGGCCGTCGGCGACGACGCTAAACGCATGCTGGGCCGCACCCCCGGCAACATTGTTGCCATCCGACCTCTCAAAGACGGCGTCATTGCTGATTTTGAGGTGACTGAGGCTATGCTTCGGCACTTTATCCGCAAGGTCAACAATGGTCGGCGCCGTTCAAATCCACGCGTTGTGATCGCCGTGCCCTCAGGCATTACCGAGGTAGAGCGCCGCGCTGTTCGCGAATCTGCCGAGCAAGCTGGAGCTCGTGAAGTTTACCTGATCGAGGAGCCCATGGCTGCCGCCATTGGTGTTGGTTTGCCCGTGCAAGATGCTGCTGGCAACATGATTGTCGACATCGGTGGAGGCACCACAGAGGTCGCTCTCATCTCCCTCTCCGGAATCGTTTATAGCCGCAGTGTCAGAACAGCGGGTGATGAATTAGATGAATCCATTATTCAGTATATGAAACGTGCTTATAATCTGATGATTGGTGAGCGCACTGCTGAAGAAATTAAAATCCGACTCGGATCCGCCGCCCCTCTGGCAAAGGAAACAACCATGGATGTCAAAGGGCGTGATTTGGTTGCAGGATTACCCAAGACAATCACCATCACTTCTCAGGAAATTCGTGATGCAATGGCCGATCCGCTTAGTACGATCGTAGATGCTGTGCGCACTGCATTGGAACGCTGCCCACCAGAACTGGCTGCTGACCTTGTCGATCGAGGCATTGTTCTTGCCGGAGGCGGGGCCTTACTCCGCGGCCTTGATAAACTGCTGCGTGAAGAAACAGGACTTCCCGTGCATGTGGCGGAGGATCCTCTCAGCGCCGTTGCAGAAGGCACAGGGAAAGTTCTCTCTGAGATCTCCTTCTTGCGCCGTGTCACCAGCTCAGAATCACGCTAATTGATCCAGTTCCATGCCAGCCATTAAGGCTGCGAGCTGACCGGATATCATGAAGCCACAAAACCTCATAGCGCTGTTACTATTTATCGTGGGTGCCGTTTGGGCTCTCACACGCAGTGAGCGCTCCGTGCGTAACATCCAGAGTACGTATTACAGCGCCATCAGCCCGTTTCTCAAGGGCGGGGCTGCCATCGAGACCAAGGCCTCCGAATTCATCCAAGAAGTTGAACACTCGAAAGCATTGGAAATGAAATACAAGCTGGCTAAGGAGGAGCTTGATCAGAAACGGATGGAAGTAGCTCACTTAAGAAAACTAGAAGCAGAAAACACCCAGCTCAACCAAGCCTTGAAGTTCCAAGAGAACGTTCCCTTTCATGTGCTTGCCGCAAAAATCATTCGTCGCCAGCCATCAACATGGTGGCACACCGTCACCATTGATCGTGGCGACAAACACGGCGTCGGTGTCCAACTCCCCGTGCTCTCCCCAGAGGGCCTTGTTGGTAAAATCGATGCCCCATCAAAAGATACATCCACCGTTATCTTGCTTACCGACGAAAAATGCCAAGTATCGGCAAAAGTCGACGGAACACCTGAAGCAGGAATCATAAGCGGACTGCGAGACACAGCTGGAGAATCACCTTCTCTACTGCTGCGTTTCTTGAGTAAAGATGCCAACCTTAAACCCGGCATGCTGGTCTTCACGACTGGGCGGGGTGGCCTCTTCCCTCCAGACATTCTCCTTGGAACGATCAAGACGTTCGACCCAGGACCCTTGTTCGGAGAAGCACTCGTTGAGCCAGCGGTGGATTTCACAACACTAGATACAGTGTTTGTTAAAATCCCTAAACCTCTAACCTCCGCCCGGGAGATTGGAGCAGCAACCGCCAACTCGACCAAAAAGTGAGCAAATACCATTTTAGTATTATCCTGCTCATCCTTGCGGCATGCATGGTTCAGCAGTTTTCACCGGCGATTGGCGGCCTCTTTGGTGCCCGCATACTCATTTTGCCACTCGTCTTTTTATGCTGCTCTGTCTGTGTAAACTTTGCATCAATGCTTGTGCTCGCTTTCATTTGTGGATTCTTGTGGGATGCACAACACACGCTGGGGCCCCAAGGCGGAGATCCTACCATTTATACCGACCCCGTTGAATCCCTTCGATTTGGGTATAGTATTATTCTCTACGCAATGATGGGACTTCTGATGCAATTCATTCAGCCTCTTTTCCGCAAGGTGAAGTGGCACATCTCGTCGATTCTGGCCGGCATTGCCATTTTCTCATACCTGTTTGCCGAATATCTTCTCCTCAACTTCGTCCGAGGAGATTTCACCTTCCCCCCAAGCGTCCTTTACCGAATTTATCTCACCAGCGCGCTTACCATGCTTTTTTCACCTCTCATCTTCTGGATCATCTATCAACTCGCCTCCAGCTGCCGCCACAATATTCGCTACGAAGGACTCAGGCAAAAACACCGATATATCGACTGATTTTTCAATCACTTACCATGGTAGAACCTCGTTACAGCTTTAGACTATACCTCCTCACTGCCCTCATCTTGGTTGGGTTTGGGGCGCTATTGTCGCGGCTTTACCAATACCAAATCAAAGAACGTCCCCGCTTCCTCAAACAAGTACCATCCAACTACGCCGTCACCATTCGTGAGCCGGGAATACGTGGGGATATCACTGATCGTAACGGCGTTGTTCTTGTTCAAAACCAACGCAACTACCAAGTTATCTTCAACCTTGAGGAAATACGTAACGACTACAAGCGCTACTTGCTACAGACCCGCGGTAAAGATGACCCATCGGTTAAGAACTTCAGAAAGATCAAAACCCACGAAATCGTCAATGAATGGGTCCGGCCAAAGCTTGCTGTCCACCAGCTTGACAAAAAATACCGAGCAAGCGCACTCGACACTCATTACATCACTCACGGCGGCTTGGTCCCCTTCACCTTTCGAGATGATTTGACGTATGATCAATTTGCCAACTTCGCAGAGCACAATCTCGAGCTGCCCGGCGTCAGCGTCCGGGTGAGCCCCCGCCGTGAATATCTCTATGGATCACTAGCATCCCACGTCCTTGGCTACGTCAAACAATGGGGAAAAGGTGATATATCCCCCGAGGACAAAAGGAAGTTCAAGCATTACACAGGAGAGAGCAAAGGCATCGCTGGTATCGAAGCCACAATGAACGGATATTTAACCGGTGAAGAAGGCATCAAAACCCTCCTTAAAAATGACAAGGGTGCGGTTTTGCAAATGGTCGACTACATCAAGCCTGACGTCGGCTCTCGCGTGGAACTCACCATTGACTCGCATGTGCAGTGCTTGGTCGAAAACACCCTAAGACGTGTTGGTCGAGCTGCGGCAGTAGTGATGGACCCGAATACTGGAGAAATCCTCGCGATGGCTTCCGTTCCCGATTTTACGCCAAGCTATTTTGTTCCCAGCATTGATCCGGGTGCTTGGAAAAACTACAACACCAATCAAGCCAATCCACTGGCCAACAAGGCCATTAATAACTTCACCCCAGGCTCTACCTTCAAACTCCCCACAGCGATTGCCGCTGCCATACATGGACATGCTAATGATACAGAGTATTGCCCAGGTTATATTACTTACGGAGATATAAAAATCCACTGCTGGAAGCGTCTTGGGCATGGCCAACTTAACCTTGAAGAGTCCATTCAGAGATCATGCAATTGCTACTTCATGCGAGTTGCTAATGAGATCGGCAGCACCAAGATGCTCGATACGTTTCAACTTTTAGGGCTGGGCTCAAAAACGGGATTGGAGCTCCCCTCCGAATCAGCCGGCTTCATACCCGGCAGCCGCTACTGGCGCCAGGAATTACGCCCAGGGGCAAAGGTAACACCCGCGATCACAGGCATGATGTCGATTGGCCAATCCGACAGTGCTGCATCACCATTACAACTTGCTGCCCTTGTTTCCGCCATCGCCAACAATGGCCGCTATTATAAGCCACGCATCATCAAACGGGTCGTGCACCCCCACCAGGGCACCCTGTTACACAATCGACCCGTTCTTAAGACAAACCTCTTAAAACAAGGCATCAAAGAAAAAGATTTGGAGCGTATTCGCCAAGGAATGTGGCTCGCTGCTAATGAGCTTGGGGGCACGGCCCGCAGTGCCGCGGTTAAAGACCGTGATGTATGTGCCAAAACAGGAACAGCGCAAACCGTCGATAAAGGCATCAAATCGCATGATGCGTGGACTGTAGCCTTCGCTCCACACGAACAGCCTAAATATGTTGTGGTTGTCGCTGTTAAACGTGGTAGTAGTGGCGGCGCAGTGGCAGGACCACTCGTCCACCTCATTATGCGCGGGCTCTTTGCTAAAGATGAAGGGCTTAAATTGCCTCTCACTGAAATGAAAGAATATGCTGGAGACTTCATCGTTCGAGAGAAAATCGAACTGCCCGATGAAGGTGATCTACTTGCCATTGCGTATGACGAAAGTGGTGAGACCGGCGATGAAATATCAGATATTCCAATCGCAAGAGCCTATACAGTTCCAGAAAACCCCCGCTTCGTTGAGCCGTCTATCAGACAAGGAGCTGATGCAGAAGGCTCCATCGCCCCCAAAGCCATCGTTATCGAAGAATAAACAACTTTAGTATCTACTATTACACACAGAAAATCTCAAAACACTCATTAACCATTACCCAAATATTATTATGATTAAACGTATTAAAAGCGCTCTCGGAATTGGTGCATCATCACCAACCGAAGGAGCATCACTCATTATCAATTCAGAAAAGCTTGAACGCCGTGTTGCCCTCGTTGAGGACGGCTCTCTTGAGGAATACAACCTCGAGCGTGAAGGCGACCTCAATATTGTTGGCGGCATATTCAAAGGCACCGTCAAAAATATCGAACCTGGTCTCAAGGCCATGTTTGTCGATATCGGACTGGAGAAAAACGCATTCCTGCATTTCTGGGATGCCATTCCCGCGGCCCTCGATACCGGCCTTGAGGAAATCCAAAGAGCCGGCAAAAAGAAAAAGAAGCCAAAACGTATCAGCTCAAAGGACATTCCTAGTATCTACCCACAAGGATCTGAAATTATGATCCAGGTATCTAAAGGGCCTATCGGCAACAAAGGCCCCCGTGTCACTACCAACATTTCCCTCGCTGGACGTTATCTTGTTCTCACCCCTTATTCAGACCAATTTGGTATTTCCCGCAAGGTAGATGACCCCAAAGAGCGTCAGCGTCTTCGCCACATCATGCAAAAACTTCAAGTTCCTGAAGGCATGGGCATCATCATGCGCACCGTTGCCACAGGCCAGCGCGCACGCCACTTTGTCAGAGATTTAGCAATCCTCCTTGAGCAATGGTATGCCGTCGAAGACAAGCGTGACAGCACACCTGCTCCTGTCTGTGTCTATCGTGAGCCTGACCTTATCGAACGAAGCGTACGCAGCTTTCTTACCGACAATGTCGGGCAGGTCATCTGCGACAATGAAGATACTACCAATAAAATGCGTGAGATCGCAGGACGCATTTCGCGCAGGGCCAAGCGCCGCATTCAATATCTGCCCTCTCGTCAGTCTGTTTTCGAAAAGATTGGTATCCAAAAACAAATCGATGAGGCCTTTTCACGTCAAGTATGGCTCAAATGCGGTGGCTATTTGGTCATTGATGAAACCGAGGCCATGATCACCGTCGATGTCAACACCGGTCGAAATAGGGGCTCCAAGGATGTCGATAAAATGCTTATGGAAACCAACGTTGAAGCCGCTGAAGAAGTAGCTAGACAGCTCAGGTTACGCAACATCGGTGGCCTCGTGGTTGTCGACTTCATCGATATGCGCCATCGACGTGATCAACAGGCCGTCTATCGCGCCATGAAAGAGCGCCTTAAGCGTGACAAGGCCAAGACCCAAGTCCTTCAGATTTCTTCTGTCGGGCTCATGGAAATGACCCGTCAGCGCCTCAATGAGTCACTGCGCGATAGCCTCCTCGAACCATGCCCGTATTGTGAAGGCCGCGGCCGGGTAAAAACACCCATGACAATGAGTGTCGAAGTGCAGCGCGCACTCAATACAGTCATCCAACGTGGTGAGGGCAAACTCGGCGACCTCGTCATTGTGGTTAATACCGAAGTCCTTAACCGCTTTAAAAATGAAGATTCCAACCTCTTTGTCGAACTTGAGCGCTCCCACAGCGGCCGTCTCACGTTCCGCACTGACCCCGCTCTGCATCGCGAACGCTTCGCCATCATCGAGGCCGAAACAGAAAAAAACCTGCATCAAGCATAGACGAGCTAACGCACCCAATGCCCGAGAGCAAAACGATTGAAATCGACGAAGTTGTCACCCCTGAAAAATCCGCGGGTGATGGCTTGGGCGATGGACCTGTATTTAACGACGACCAAGCCTTCACTGGCAACGATCCGTTCGCAGATTTCCAAAAGGCTCTCCCTTGGAAAGCTCGCATCACCCTCAAGCTCACCCAGTGGTTCATGCTCCTGCGCAGCAAGAGCTGGGGAAAGTTTGTCATCGTACCGATCATCATTCTGGGAGTGCTTCTTGTCATCCCCCTCGGCCTCATCGTATTCTTCTTGTTGCTGATCCGCTCAATATTCTTACCGCGCCGGTGATCGATCCAGCGCATATCAAGCAGGTTCAGGGCTTACATGATTCACATCAACCACTCCTGTGAGCGCCATTGTTAAAGCAACACTCATTGAGCACCACTTTGTCGACCAGCACACTGTGTTCCCGCTTGACTTCATCCACTTATGGTGGAGTTTTGCGTAGAATTTTTTATTCAACTATGCGCTTCTTCATCCTTCCCCAGTTGCTCGCCTTCATAAGCTTGGTGTCCTGTGCACAGGCACCTCTGGGAATCCATAGCTCCCGACTGACAACACCAGTAGCGACCCCTGCGGTTAAGGTTGGAACGATCCCTCGTTCGCCGGCCCCCAACATAGGAGCCCCAAGAGCGATCGTAGTTGATTATGCCAGCGGGCGGGTCTTGTATGAGAAAAATGCCCGTGAACGCTGTGCGGTTGCCAGCACGCAAAAGCTCATGACAGCACTCTGCGTCTTGGACCACGGCAGCCTCACCCATAAGTTCACCATTCAGAAAAGTGACACCTGGGTCGTTCCCACCAAGCTGGGCATTCTTCCCGGGGAAGTCTATTCACGACGCACGCTGCTCGGCGCCCTGCTGGTCAAGAGCGGAAACGATGTGGCCCGCGCTTTGGCAAGAAGTGTTGCAGGTAGTGAAACTAACTTTTCAAAAGTCATGAATCAAAAAGCTCTCAGCCTTGGCATGCGAGACTCGAATTTCATGAATCCACACGGACTCACAGCCAACGGTCAGTATTCTACAGCACGTGATATGGCCATCTGTGGACGCGCAGCATTCAGCAGCTCCACCCTGCGTGGCATCATGGACACCGAGACCTATACTTTCCGCTATGCTAATGGCCGCTCAAAGCGGCTAGACAACACCAATAAGATCCTCAAAAAAGTGGACTATTGCAACGGCATGAAAACGGGCACCACAAGAGCCTCGGGCCGCTGCCTCGTATCTAGCGGCACCCTCAATGGTCGAACTGCCATCGTCGTCATCCTTGGTGCAACATCCAGAAATGTCTGGTCTGACTCTGAAAAACTACTCCGTTGGGCACTGGAGCGGTCTCAGGCTGATTAATTCTCTGGCATCTTGCCAGCAGTCATTATTAACTTTCCCCCTATGCGACTTCCGGAGGATGAACTTGCCGCTCTCAAGAGTGCATCACTTTTACGGCACATTCCAGATGCTGACTCATCGTTAAAAAACTTCTCATCCAACGACTACCTTGGTCTTTCTCAGCACCCTGAGATTAAACAGGTGTATCAAGAAGCGATTGAGAAATACGGTGTTGGGTCAACCGCCTCACGCCTTATATGCGGCACAATGGAACCGCACCGGAACTTGGAAGAAACGATAGCAACCGCCAAAGGCACGGAGGCGGCACTTAGCTTTTCTACAGGATACGCGACATCAGTTGGCGCCATCACATCCTTACTCGGTAAAGGTGATGTCGTCATTCTCGACAAACTGTGCCACGCAAGTTTGATTGACGGCGCCCGCATGAGCGGAGCTACTCTACGTGTTTTTCCTCACAACCACTTAGAAAAACTTGAATCACTTCTGCAATCATCAACCAAGAAGGCGGACGCAAATAGCCGCATCCTCGTCATTACAGAATCTATTTTCAGCATGGACGGTGACGCGGCACCCCTTGTAGAGATAAGTCGGCTCACTAAGCAGTATAACTGCCTGCTGATGGTAGATGAAGCGCATGCTCTTGGGCTTATTGGACCCACTGGTATGGGGCTCGCTGAAGAACTCGGCATCCAAGATCAAATCGATTTCCATATGGGCACACTGGGCAAAGCGGCCGGTGTGGCTGGCGGCTATCTGGCAACCTCTCGTGTATGGGCTGAGCTCATGATTAACCGAGCTCGCTCTTTTATCTACTCAACAGCCCCGCCACCAGCGCAAGCCGCAGCCGCTGCTCAGGCCCTGAGAATCATTCAGAACGAGCAAGGTCAAGAGCTGCGGACACAGCTATGGAACAACATCGATACTTTCAGAGCGGCATCGGATATGACCAGTCATTGCCAGTCTGCGATCATTCCTTGGATGGTTGGCGATTCCGATAAGGCTCTCAAGCTCTCCTCACAACTGCGTGACAAAGGGTTTCTTGTGCCGGCAATCCGCTACCCTACTGTCCCCCGACAAACTGCCCGTCTACGCATCACCATAAGTAGCTGCCACGATACGGACTCCATTCAGGCATTAGCAAGCTGCCTGCAGTAGAGATGCGGTTAAAGTAATTACACTGGGTAATTACACCGCACAAAAAACGGTGACCCTTAGGTCACCGTTTCTGAAAATTACACTAAATGGCTAACCATTTAGATTAAGCCAGCCTTCTTGAGTGTCGCGTAGGCTCCATTTTTGTTGATGGTCTTGATTGCCTTGGCACTCAGCTTCACTTTGACGTGACGATCGAGCTCAGGAACATAAATACGCTTGGTGTGTAAGTTGGGAGAAACACTACGCTTAACCACTTTTGTTACGTGACGACCGATTCCACCTTTTTTCTTGGCGAGGCCTGAACGGTGAACTCTACCACCGATACGGACACGGGAACCTCTGATGCTGCATACTCTGGCCATTTTTCTGAATTGATTTAAAATTGGGACTCGCTTCGGGAGTTGAACTCACTGATGAGTCATGATCTACGTATCGAATGAAGCGTGTGATACGGGCGGGGAGAGATACACTCCGGTAGCTGGCAGTCAAGGGAATTTGCGTGATTTCATAGAAATTATTGTGCCTCAACCACGTTTTAATGTCTATTCAGCCTCGATTACGCCCAGAACCCGTGGCAATTCTCGGTAATAGATACCAAATAACGGCAGCCCCGCCGGATAGGCCCCCCATTGTGTCAGCAAGCCAATCACCGGTGTCATTGCCTGTTCTGCCAGGAACAAATCCTTGATGATACTCATCGAGCCTGCCAATCAATGAGCAGCCGAGGACAACCAGCAGAAAAAGCCAACCACGCGATAGACGCTGCCATTTCAGCCCACTAGAGGCTGCCAGTAGTGCCCCTCCCACAGAAAAATAGATAAAATGGAATACTTTATCCATATGTGGAATCTCGTTTGCCTGATTGAGGGAGGGATTTCCTGAGGAGAGCACCCAGAGCATCATAGCCCAGCCACTAAACAGCAAAAAATATGCCGCGGACCTTGCAGGAAGGCGCGCGGCAGTTTGATTGAGAACAGCGGAGAGTTTATTAAACATGCTCCAGGGCTCGGTTGACGTGCTAAATCTAAGCCAGCTCCTCGAGCTTCGACTTTAACTGGTCAAGCGTTACATTAGCGCCCGTTATGGTGTCTTTTACCTCGCCGTCTTTGAAAAAAAGCAGGCATGGGATAGAGCGAACACCATACTTGGCCGCCAAGCTTTGATTGGTATCAACCTCCACCTTACCTACGCTTGCCTTATCACCTACTGCCTCAGCGAGTTGGTCAATCAAAGGAGCGATCATTTTACAAGGTCCACACCATTCAGCCCAGAAATCTACCAGAACCGGCTTATCCGAGTTTATTACCTCGGCCTCAAAATTTGCTTCGTTATATGCGTTAGCCATGACCGAAATATGAACAACATGCATGATACGTCAAGCCGCTAGATGACGTGGTACTTAATCTGAAGATCTCACAGCCATCAAACCACGCAATAGGTTCAATACAGAATATTGGCAGCATGGCAGACATTATGCAGCTCAATCTTTGCAATCCTGCTAACGGGGCATGCTACCTGTTGACCAGGCTAAATAAATAATCAGGCCGCCGATTACAAAAAGAACAATTGGGATGACGAAGTCTTTGGTCATTTCAGAATATTATTGGTCATGTAAAGAAAACAACATGGGCATTTCTCAGCTTAATCAAAAAGCCGGCCCCAGCCTGGGCTTTCGTGGGTCTCATCATTGACCCAAATATTGGCAGTGCCAAGTTGAACTCCGAGCACGATGACCGCAGCAACAAGAGCAATAGAAGATAGGACGGTAGCAGTGCTTTCCGCTCTCTGGGCAGCAGACTCTTCAGGATCCACAACACTAACATTGGTTAACAGAGAGTCACCTCCACCCTCTGCCGGTATTGACATGGGCTGGGAGGGTTGAATTTGAACGGTGGCCTTGGGCAAGGGCTGACTTGAAGCCCCCGCTGGCTGATCTGTTCCTGGAGTGTCTAGGCCAACTGTTGGTGCTGGTTCTGGCACCGCAGTTTCGGTGGTCTTGGGCTCTTCAAAATCGGGAGAAGCAATTTTTAGCGTTGAGGGCCTTGGTGGCGGCACCAAATTTTTTGCTCCTGCAAAGGATGATGCGGCAACAGTCGGCGCCGCAACCGGGTTGGGAGCTGCTGAACCTGTTTGCAACTTGACCGTGTGGGGAGCTTTGGGCGCCCGAGGAGGGGTCGGGGCAGTTGGCGCAGGCGGAGGAACCGCTGGAGGACCAGATACTGGTGCTTTGAGAGAAATGGTTGGAGCGGGCGCAGGTGGAGAACCAGCGGCACCAGCATTGCCGTTACCACTTGGATTTGCTTTCAGAGTAACACGAACAGTCTCCTTACGAAGAGGAACTGCTGAAGTTTTCTTCATTGGTTTGGGATTATTGCCTTCGGTCATATAATTATCAGCTTAAGTTAGGGTAAATGAATATTCAGATATTCTTTATAATAAATATCTAATTAGATTTGTATTCTATAATAATATTATTTTAAGTCAACAATAAAGGTCACGCTCAAACATCGTCTCAAGATTTGAAAAATAGGTTTTTTCTCATTTCAAAGCAAGAAGCGAAGCACAAGTTCATCTTTTAGATATATGGAATGGATAAAAAGAAGGGCGCCCGGCGGATTAATCCAACCAGACGCCCAGCCCTTTTTCGTCGTTATGTTCTCCCTAGGGAGAGTTGTCTGCGTTTTCCTGTCGCTAACAAATGGTCATTAAAATTTTGGCACATACAGCTCTGAACCTTTCGCCAAAGTGGTGTTTTTGCTCAAGCTCAGACCATTCAGCTCATTGAGTTGAGTGGTGCTCGCACCATGCCTTGAAGCAAATTGCCCGTACGTGATTTGCTGGTTTACCGTGATGGTTCGCATCGTAGGCTCTACGCCAGCTCTCGATGCAGAAGGCGCGGACTCCTTCGCTGGAGCTTTTTCCCGGCTTGCGAGCTCCGTTCTTTTGGGTGCGGTGCTAGCAGCTGCTTTTTGCGGCTTTTGATTGTTTTTGGCAACATTCGAAACTGAGGCCGTTGCGCTGCCATCAATTCGCAATGTCTGACCGACATACATTTTGGTCGGCACAACCTCAGGGTTTGCTGCCTGCAAACTCTTCATAGATACATTGTGAATCCTGGCAATGGAGTAAAAGGTCTCACCACTTTTCACTTGGTGCTTAGCTAAGTTTTTCGCCGTAGGCGCGCCGACTTGCGTTGATGAGGTAGCCGAAGCTACAATACCAGCGATACGAAGCTTTTGACCAACGATGATGCGATCATTCGGGAGATCGTTCTCCTTAAGAATAGCGGCGACTGAAGTTTGATGAGAGGTCGCGATGCGACTCAACACATCCCCGTGTTTAACCACATAGCTATTTGCTACTGGCTCAGTTGCGGCGACAGCTAGCGCTTTGGGTGTTTGTTTTGGTTTGGCAGCCATCGCTGTAGCCGGCTTTTCAGCGAGTAGCGCTTTTAAACGGCTCAAGTCTTGCTCAAGTTGGCTGATTTTACGTTCGTGCGCATCGGCACGTGCACGGAGAAATTCTACATCACTCTGAGTTTGACCAAAAGCGGTCGACACAGAGAGACATACAATAATGGAATTAAGGACTAAGATTTTCATAACGGGGCCCATTATTCTAAAAACTTTTCATCTTGCAAGGAAAAGTTTAAGATTTCCTTAATGTTTTGGTATCTTAAGTATCTGAAGCCTTGATTTACGGCGTTTGGCGATTTCTTTTTTGTTAAAAAATAACATCTACTTTAATTGCGCCTTCCCAAGACCGCCTAAAATATCTCAAATGTCAGTATGCACATCCAAGCGAGTGATTACGAAAAATTGGGCTCTTTCTATTT
>TARA_B110000285_G_scaffold175578_1_pt1 | contig 19199 bp, 13 predicted proteins | sample TARA_B110000285 | Tara Oceans TARA_B110000285 (sample SAMEA4397756) | marine metagenome | biome: Polar Biome; feature: [SRF] surface water layer (ENVO:00010504); material: water (ENVO:00002006), including particulate matter (ENVO:01000060) such as... | depth 5 m
CTGAATATATCAATCATCATTTATTGCTTGAAACCAAACATAATATTACTCGTGTTTCAAGCGCAGCTGAAATATTCAAGCTTTTAAAAACGAAACCTGATTTAATTACTCTTGACTACAATTTGCCAGATATGAAGGGAGATGAGACCCTCAAAAGAATTAAAAATGAATCAAAAGATACTGCTGTCATTATCGTTTCCGCCCAAGAAGATGTTGACACCGCGGTGACCATGATGAACAATGGAGCATTCGACTATATCGTTAAGAATAATAACGCAAAACACCGTATAATTCAATCGTTATTTTCTCTTCAAAAAACAAAATCCCTTGAATCTCGAATAAGTAACCTACAAGCTGAAGTTGAAAACAAATACAATATATCAACTTCAATCATTGGACAGAGTCCTGCTTTAAAAAGGGTATTTAATTATATTGAGAAAGCATCAAGCAGTTTAATTAATGTATCAATTTCGGGAGATACCGGCACTGGAAAAGAACTGGTAGCTAAAGCTATTCATTTTAACTCCTCGAGAGCAAAGAAACCTTTCGTTGCAGTCAACCTCTCCTCTATTCCCGAATCGCTTATCGAGAGTGAATTGTTTGGACATGTGAAAGGCTCATTTACAGATGCTATAGCAGATAGAATTGGTAAGTTCGAGGAAGCTGATGGAGGGACCATATTTCTTGATGAAATAGGTGAAATCAGCCTGAATATTCAGGTCAAAATTTTACGAGTTATTCAAGAACGAACCGTGACAAAATTAGGAACTAATAAATCTAGGACTATCGATTGTCGGATTGTATGTGCTACGAACAAAGACCTGAGTCTGTTGGTCCAAAATAACCTCTTTCGTGAAGACCTCTATTATCGTTTAATAGGGCTTCCCATCCATCTTCCCAAGCTCATTGAAAGAGATAATGATATTCTAATTTTAGCAAAACATTTCGTTTCATCCTATTGCTCATTAAATCATCTCCCATTAATGTCGATTAATGAGGAAGCTAAAATTAAACTGAACGGATATAAATTCCCAGGAAACATTCGAGAGTTAAAAGCCATAATGGAGTTGGCTTGCGTTATGACCGATTCAGATCAAATAGAGGCTAAAGACATTGTTTTTAGTAAAAGGCAAGGGATTGATGATATTGTAAACAGTACAGCTACATTAAAAGAAATTAACGAGCAAATCATTTTAAGACTTTTGAGCAATAACAATGATAACGTTCTGCAAGTAGCGAATCAATTGGATATTGGTAAATCGACTATTTATAGACTATTGAAGGAAGCGAATATTGAATCGGGCTTAAGTCAACAACTATGAAAGGAATCGTAATCGAGGTTGAAAAGATCTCTGAATCTAATGTTATATTCAGAATCAAGAGATTGGTATGAGCGAAAAAGAAGCCTTTGAACGCATACTTACCCTTGAGAGAAAAGCCAGAAAGGAGGCTGAAAGAATCATGGAAGAGAAAAGTCTCGAGCTTCTAGAAGCCAATGAGAAATTATCGGAACTAAACATATATCTTGAAAAAGAAGTGGCCGATAGAACGCAAGAAATCAAGAAGAATGCGGATCAATCAAATGTTCTTTTCAATGAGAATCCTTTTCCAGTAATCGTCTATGATATAAGTTCATTGCAAATTTTAGATGCAAATAATACAGCGATTAAAAAATACGGATATGATAAAAATGAATTTTTGCTCAAGACTGTATACAATTTACATCCAAATGATGAAGTAGAAAGAGTTGATGAGTATATTTTAGCTAAACAGACAACAAGCACTGGGTCTTCTACATGGACGCATTTAAACGCAATGGGAAATAAATTTGATGTGTTGGTCACATCGAGTCCAATCATTTACAACGGAATCTCATGTAGAATGGCGATTATTGAAGACATTACCGAGAAAAATCTCTTATTAAGAGAAAAGGATTTACAGAAGCAGAACTACCAAGATTTAATTGAAAATTCTAGTGACATTATTTACAGAATTAACCAGAAAGGTAAGTTCATTTATATGAATCCGTCTGGAATTAAAATGTCAGGCTATAGTGAAGATGAGATTCTTGAAATGAACTTTTCTGATCTCATAACTCCAAGTTATCTGAAACAAGTTGGTAATTTTTATAAGTTTCAATTACAGGAAAAAATTGATACAACCTATACTGAGTTTCCTATAATTACTAAGGAAGGGATCGAATATTGGATTGGGCAAAATGTTGAAGCATCTGAGTTTATAGAAAATGGAGAAGTTGTTTACAATGCAACAGCCAGGAATATTACAGAGCGTAAAAAACTTGAAAAGGCTCTTTTCAGAAGTGAGGAAAAATACAGATCTATCATTGAAAATATGGAACTTGGCTTGCTGGAGGTTAACGTCAAAGGCATTATAACGAAAGCTTATCCAAAATTTTGTTTATTAACGGGGTATTCTCACAAAGAATTAGAAGGCGGAAAAGCTGAGTTTCTGCTCGATGAGAATGGACTTTCTACCATGAAAGAGGAAACAGATAGCAGAAAAACTGGAGCCTCGAATGTATATGAAATTCAACTAATACGTAAAGATGGATCTAAAATTTGGGTAATGACGAGCGCTGCTCCTTTTTACGATGAATACAATCGAGTTCAAGGTTCCGTTGGTATTCATCTTGACATTACTAAACAAAAAACATTAGAAAACGATCTACTCCATTCAAAAACCACTGCGGAAAATCTTTTGAAATCCAAGGAAATGTTTATCGCGAATGTAAGTCATGAAATTAGAACCCCGTTGAACGCGATAATTGGAATTACAGAATTTATGCTGAACTCTTCACGTGATCTAGCACTAATTTCACAATTAGAACATGTATCTCATGCCGGTAAAGGTTTGTTAAGTCTAATTAATGAACTTCTTTTAGTTTCAAAAATTGACGCCGATAAATTGATATTAAATCCCACAAATTATTCATTGTCAAAATGTCTAAACAGCAACTTCGAACTGCACAAAAGTGGGGCAATTGAAAAAGGACTGTCTTATTCAATTCAATTCAATATCCCCGAAACCAATGAGTATTGTTTTGATCATCTTAAACTTGGACAAGTAGTTCAAAACTTACTTTCAAACTCTTTAAAATTTACAAAGACTGGAAGCGTTCAATTAAAGGTGAATTTAGTCAGTTCAAGAGACAATGTTGATATTATTGAGATTAGTGTCATAGACACTGGAATTGGTATTCCTAAAGAAAACTTAGAGTCTATATTCGTGAATTTTGAACAAGCAATAAATAATCAGTCAGGCGAATATGGCGGCACTGGTCTTGGCCTGTCAATTGTAAAGAAAATATTAGTGCTAATGGGCAGTGAAATAAAAGTTGAGTCTAAAAATGGAAAAACATCGTTCATATTTCAACTTAAACTTTCTAAAGCTCAATTAATTGAGCCTACTGATTTTATTTCAATTAATCAGAAAGGTGCACTTCATGGAGTAAATGTTTTGGTTGCCGAGGACAACGAAGCGAATCAATTTCTGATTGAAAATTTATTAAAAGAACTAGATGCATCTTTTACAATTGTCAATAATGGCGAAGAAGCTATTAAATATTTAAGAAGCAATTCTGTAGATGTTATTCTAATGGATATGCGCATGCCGGTCATGGATGGGATTCAAGCTTCAAGAATAATTAGAGAAGAAAACCTTCATGAAAACAAGCCAATTATTGCTCTTACCGCAAATGCAGATGATAAAAACAAATCAATTTGTTTCGCGAGTGGAATGAATGATTTCTTGGTAAAGCCTTATACTATTTCAGACCTCGTTAAACGAATCAAAACGGCATTGGGTCAATCCAATTCAATGGATGACAAACCTGCTGAAACATTTCAAATTAAAAATGATAGTTTTGAAAAAAGATTAAATGAAATTTTCAACCAAGATGCTCAGATTCGTCTTGTTAAACTGAAAGAAGCACTAATTATTTCAGATTTCGATTCGATTATCGATATTTGCCATAGTATGCGACCATCTCTAATGGAATTGGGACAAAATAGCTTATTTAAAATTGCAGAAAAAATAGAATCTGGTGATAATCTAGAATCAAATTCCAAGTCCTTTATTCGAGAACTTGAAGAGTACTTGCTTGTTTTCAAAGGATAAAGTATTTAGGGTCTATTTAGGATAGACAACAATTGGTAAATCAATTATTCTAATCGATATTGCTTCAAATTCTTTGTCACTATTTTCTTCCAAAGTCATTATTGAATGTAAACTTTAAACCACCCTCCTACTATTGGAATTCCTAAGAAAAACTGGAAAAATTAGTTAAGTTATATCAAGCTACTTCTTTTTTTGTAATTCAATTTTTCAAACTCTAATATTGTCATTCATTCAATGCTGAATGTCTTCTTTGCCTATTATACCCAGTTTCTATGAAATCAAAACGGCTAATTCAGCTTGTTTTCTAGTGTTGTAATCTTGATGATATACAAGTTCTATTTTCAGCGTTTTAAAGAAGCTATCTGCCACAGCGTTATCCCAATAATTACCTGTTCAATGCAGTAACTCCAAAATCACTGTTCTTTTTAGCACATCCTGAGAAAATATTGATAAAGAATTGGTCGTTTCCATTGTGTAAGATGGCTGCTAATCAATAAAGTCGGATAGCAATCCCATAAGTTCACGTACGTCATTTCCCTTCTTTCGGATCAACTGGTTTGAAGCATCAACCTCAAAAGAATCAAGTGGGATTTCGATGAAGGATATATCCTTCTGTGCCAATACGATTTTCTTTCGCTTTTGGTATTTTAACCGCTGTTCACTGCGCGTTATCCCGCTCACGGTTAGTTTTTCTTCTTTGGATTCTATTGTGCTCTTCTTTTGACCAGAGTGCTGAACAATTTCCAATGCCAATTTAAATTTAGTGTAATACATATCAATAGGAAGTTCAGTGCGTGTTTCTCCATTTTGATGTAAATCACCCAAGAGGTCATCAAATGTATGCTTGCGCGATCCTATTTCGTTAAACAGTTCATCGATTAGTCCTAATATATAGACTTCATCACTGTTTGATCGCTTTAGAGCTCTTTTTTGCTTTGCATTCGGTTCTTCTGTGACATGATTCGAGACAAACTCAGCTCCTTCTCGAACAAAATACCAATAGATATCAACGCCAATACGTTCTGTATGAAGACGAGGGATTTGATCCAATTCACCTTTTGCATTCAAGGTTCTTAGCAATTGTCTTAAAGGCAATCCATTCTTTTTATCACGATGAAAAACACCGTTTTGAATTAAAGCAGGCATCAATTTTTTCGCCGCAAACCAAGTTGTATCTGGATTGGATTCGAAATAAGCATCAACGGCTTCGTTGATGCTTTGATTGTTGTCGTTTGTATCTTGTTTCAAAAGCTGCTAATTTGCGTGAGAGTATATTTTGGCAAAGCTACCCATTATAAGTTGGAAGAAATAAAAGTTTGCCAATTAAGTAATTTAAAAAACGGCTCTTTGTCTCATCCTACGGGAAATGCTTTGAAGACCAAGTACAACTTCGCGCAGGCCTTTGCATCTGAAAGTGCATCATGGTGTTGCAATTGAATTCCATGCCTTGCACAGCAAGCGTCTAATTTGGCAGATAGGTATCCTTTGGCTTTAAATATTTTCATTGTGCATTCCCATTTTGCAGGCAAACCAATATCAACATAGTCGATGCCATATTCGATCATTGATTTTGTGAGCACACTGCGGTCGAAGGATTCATTGTGCGCAATAACCAAGTTTCCAGCCAATCGCTTCTTAATCTCCGGATAAATTTGATCAAACCGCGGGGAATTGTAAGTGTCATTGCCTGTTAAACCGTGAACTTGGGTATTGTGCCAATTGTATTCATTATACGGAGGTTTAATTAGCGCATGGTATTCCTCTATAATCACTCCATTCTCAACGGTAACAATCCCGACAGAGCAGGCTGAACTTCTTTTTGCTGTTGCAGTTTCAAAATCTATCGCTACGAATTTCATGGATTGGTTTTGCTTTAAGACGCCAAAGGTAAATATATTCAGCAAATTTAATCAGTCTGTCTCCTAACGCTCTCGCTTAATCTCAAGTGTTTCTGAAATTCTATTTGATGCTAGCGCATTGAAAACAGAGGTATTGATCATGTATTGGACTCGCGCTTTTGGCTATAAAAAACGGATGGGTGAACATCAAATAGTGATCTTGCAAAGGCACCAGGTAAATTGAAACGAGGAACTACAAGGGAAATACTAACAGAAGTATCCAATTCATTGATTGCGTTAAGAGTGGCCACACTTTTGGTGTCTCTGTTTTATTTTTGAAATCCTTGCGAATTAAAATGTCTTTATTTTTTCTCCTCCTTGTTCAAGGACTTTGTAATACCCTGCTTGATCGTCTTTTTAAGCGAAACAAATCTCCCATGGATTCTCCTGTGAAGAATTGGAATGCTGATACTGTCCAAGTTTAGAATGATTCATTAAAGGTTAATTAATAATTATACCACGTTATATACTTACCATGGCAACCAAATAACGCTATCTTTGCATGATGAATAAAAAACTCATTCCTGCATACCTTCTTACTTTTGTAAATGTTCTTGGATTCAGCATACTAATGCCTGTCCTGCCATTTATAGTGAAGGATTACGGTGCGCCCAAATGGGTTTTTGGTCTTCTTCTAACGCTCTACTCTACTTTTCAATTTATCGGTGCTCCAGTTTTAGGTTCTCTATCTGATTCAGCGGGTAGGAAACCGATTCTTTTGATCAGTCAATTTGGAACGCTCCTTAGCTGGGTGATCTTCTTAATTGCCTTGTCATTGCCTAACTTTTCTGCTTTCGGAATCGCCTTTCCTTTAATTATTATAGCGTTTTCCAGAATATTAGATGGAATTACCGGCGGAAACGCGTCCGTGGCAAATGCGTATGTCGCCGACATTACAACGCGGGATGAGAAAGCCTATGTTTTCGGTTATTTAGGAGGTATTGCTGGAATCGGAATGATCATCGGACCTGCACTTGGCGGATTAGCGGCATCATCACCTCTCGGCTACTCTGGAACAATATTGGCATCCATCACAATATCAGTAATAACACTTTTTACGATCTATTACTGGCTGAAAGAATCACACCATGAAGAACATAGAGCACCACGTCAAAAGCAATCTCTTTGGAAAATTATCAACATTCCTGGCCGCGTGAGGGACATTGATCCTTCACCAGTTGTAAAAGTTTTGTTTATCGTTAAATTGTTCTTTTCTTCAATGATGGGGTTCTACATTGGAACAATGGCCTTGTTCTTAATCGACCTGTTTAAATTTGACGCTTCAGAAATGGGAATCTTTTTCCTTGTCGCGGGAACTTTTCTTGCATTCAATCAAGCATTTCTTTCCAAACGATTTGTTCAAAAATTTGGAGAATACCAGACTCTAATAATCGGATTAAGCCTTTGTGTGGTTGGGATGGTAGCTATTACCTTAACAATTAATTTTTATTTTTTCATTGGCTTTTATTACATATTAAATCTCGGTTTATCGCTTTGTTTCCCAACTTTCAATGCTTTGATTTCAATCCATGCAAATCCAGAGAAACTTGGCGCTGTGATGGGGATTAGTGAGTCTATTGGTTCATTTGCCATGGCACTCTTCCCTGTTATTGCAGCATTAATGTATACACAACTCGGTTTTGAATTGTACTATATAATTAGCGGATTGCCTTTCATTGCTTTGATTCTAGCGGTCAAAGCCATTCGGAAACTAGGTACGAAAGCATTTGAATAGTTAGGTGAAAATTTCAGATACAATAGAAACGAGAATAACGCCTATCCCGAATCCAATCACAATTACAAGCACAAAAGCCTTAAATGCTTGTTGTACTCTTTTGTAACGTCCGCAAGAAGCTCTTTTCATCAATGAACTCCAATTGAATCATAACGCTATATGCCCTGCATGTGACTGAATTGAGCAGCGATTAGAATACAAAGCGGAATTAAGAAAAATAACATTTAGCCAAATTAATAAGAATCTCATCAACGACTGAATACAAAAAGTCCCGTCTGGGTCGTGATTATAGGCGGGACTTACTTTAAGGAAACGTACTTCAACCAAATTATCTTTTAATCACCTTAACTACTGATGCTATTCCTTCAATTTCGAACTGAATGAAATAAGCGCCATCACTAAGATTACTCATGTCTAATTGTATCAAATTTTCATTGTTGTACTGGGTATTCAAAACCAATCCTCCAGTCACATTAACGATCTGAATATCAATAATTGAAAATACTTTACCTAAATCAAAAGTTACACTTGAACTTGTAGGATTTGGACTTACTTTAATCCAATCGTGATTCAATTCATTGATTAATGCGCATGTTGTAACTTCAATGCTATCAATAGCTTCACAACCGTTTATATCAGCAACAGTAACATAGTACGTTCCACTGTCTGCAACAAGCGTTTGATTGACTGATAGGTCTTGCCATTCGTACGAATCAAACCCAGCTCCAGCATCCAAGATAATTGGACCTGAACAGCTATTTGTGTCAGCTCCTAAATAAACAATTGGCAAATCAAATATTTGAACCAATTGAACCATTGAGTCTGTACAAACTCCATCTGTAACTGTTAAGTTGTAAGAATAAGAACCAGCTGTTCCTGGCGTTACGTCCAAAATCGAACCTGAACCAATCATTGTTCCATTTTCATACCATGTCTCAGAAGTTGCTCCTACTGTCGCGCTTGTGAAAGAAGCCGTTTCGCCTAGGCAAAGGGAATCATCAGCCACAGAGAATGAATTGAAGGTTGGCGGCGCTAAAAACTCAACATTGGTTTCCATTGTATCAGCACAAGCGCTTAGAGTAATAAGCATGTAGGTATGCATTCCAACTCCCGAAGCAGTTGTTGTAAAGCTATTCCCGCTTCCTGCAAAAACATTGTCTTTGTACCAACTGTAACTAAATGCGCCTGTTGCACTCCCTGTAAACGTTATAGATTCACCAGTACAAACAGATTGACTACTCGGCATGACAGATGTAATAACCGGCGGATCGAATACATTAATCATGTATTCTGTAGAATCAACGCAAATCCCGTTTGTTACAACTAACTTGTAGACATAACTTCCTGGAGTTCCAGCCGTTGTGCTAAGATCAAAGCTAGTGCCAACAGCGACATTATTTTGATACCATATCTGACTCGTCGTTCCTGTACTTGAATTTGTTAGAAGAACTGACTCTCCAACACAGAAGTTCGTTCCATTCGAAGCAAACGCTGGATTGGCATTACAGCACGAAGTCACGGTTGAAGCAGTCATAACGCTATTACCGATAGCACCATTGAGAACTCCATTCGTTGTGATATTGTAAACACCTACAGGTAAGAATCCTAAATCAACCACCTGCGTGAACGCCATGATCGCCGGAAGAGTAATTCCTCCAACGGTGTATTCTATATTAACGGTAATATTGAATCCTACTGTAATTACTGTTGCTCCTGCAAAAGCGTAATTCGCGCCACCTAAATCCCCACTTACGTTGAGGTAAGCGTTGGAACAGTCGTTAAATGGAGGGTTATTTTCAGTTACAGAGTTCACCTGTACGAAGCTCAGTGCCTTGTTTGAAGCAAAAAGGACAATAATTAGAAACGATAATTGTAGTATTGATTTGTGCATGGAATGTTTTTTAAAAAACTGTAAGTTTCATTGTAATGAATCAAAAATACGAATGAATTCAAAGCGCCTGCAAATTTACGTATAATTACTCATCTTAGAAATACCATAGCGTTCTCTAAAATTCATACTTAGCAATATTCTCATTTATAGATATGCGCGCGTACGCTTGTGTGAAATCGTGCTGTAAATTCGGAGAAAAAGAAGCTTTTACCTTATTCTAATGCAACAAAAGCGATCCGACAAATGTATAAATTCAAGCAATTGCAATTAATATGAAAATAAGTACTCTTGACTCCTTAATAATTTAGCGATTTTTAAAATCTAATGTGAGACATTTACAATCAGGATAATCATTCATCGGAAGAAAATAGACAGGCCGCCTCAAAAAGAGACGGTGCATCTAAGATGAAAGGTGGAAAGAAATCTGATCTACAAATTGACGATAACCGCCCTGCTCAACGAAAGTTGCAAGAAGCGATGGAATTTAATCCGCGTATTTCGCAGCCCATGGTTTTTCAGAGCAAGGTTAATTCTAGTTACAAGGCAAAAATGGGTTCTATTAAACAGGCAATTCAAAGGGTAGCAATCGATAGAACCATCGCAGCAATAAGTGAAAATTTATTGGGTAGCAGTAAATTCTTTTCCCATGGCCTTTTGTTTTAATAGCTATTAATTTATACAATTAGCTTCTAAATCCGTTTAAAATTAATGGTCGTTAACATTTGTTTATGACTTTTAATTCGGAATGAATAATTATTTTTGATAGTATGGCCAAGCAAAAGAACACAAACAACAAGAAGAAGCATACCAAACTTCTCAATCAAAAAAAGACAAAGAAGCAGCTTGCCAAAGAATTGAACAAAGCGCGTTTGAAGGAAATTATTGCGAAAGCGAACGAATCCAAAGATTAACCCCTCTTCTGCTTTTTGTGGTACGTCTTATCACCGCGCGTCTGTGACTTCTTGTACTTCTTAGCGATATCTCTTTTATAACTCCCACCTTGATTTGTCTTCAAGTTTTTCGCTTTCTTTTCGTGAAAACCAGGAGCCAATTCTACTTTTTTGGTGTTCCGATTTTCATTTAAATCGTAATCATCGGGCTGCTCTTCTGGAGTTAATTCTTTAGACACTTCGACCTCTTCTGGAAAATCCAACATTGGAATCGTATAATCCATCAATTCTTCGATGGAATCTTTTAGCTCTTTTTCATTTTCGGTAAAGAACAAGATTGTTTTTCCTTGCTTCTCCGCTCTGCCCGTTCTACCAATTCGGTGCATGTAATTCTCAGGGAATCCAGGCGTGTCGAAGTTGATAACGTGTGTAATTTGATCCAAATCCAGTCCACGAGACATGATATCCGTTGAAACCAAGATTCGGTTCACACCAGCGTCAAAGTCTTCAATTGATCGAATTCTATAATTCTGAGATTTGTTCGAGTGAATGATACAGCTTTCTTGCCCAAAGTCAGGCTCAATGGCTTCAAACAAGCGATCGGCACTTTTCTTATTAGAAACAAAGACGAGTACCTTTCCGAACTGCTCTCCGTCTGAAAGCAAGTGTTTTAGCAAGTTTACTTTCGTGTAGAAATTCTCCACAGGATAGCACAATTGACTGATATTATCCAGTGGTGTTCCACTTACCGCAATTGAAATTTTGGCAGGCGCAACGAAAAAATCATCGATCAAAGCATCGACATGATCGGTCATTGTAGCAGAGAACATAATGTTCTGTCTTTTCTCTGGAAGAAGCTCTAGAATATTTGTAATCTGGCGTCTAAAACCAAGGTCAAGCATAACATCTACTTCATCAATAACCAGCTTCTTAAGTCCTTTAACTATAAGTGATTGATTAAGTATTAAATCGTACAGCCGACCGGGTGTTGCAACAACAATATCTGCACCTTCTAAAAGTCGTGTACTTTGCGTTTTAATATTGACACCTCCGTAAATCCCAATCGTTCTAACAGACATGTACTTCGTAAAGTTTTCAATTTCTTCGATCACCTGAATAACAAGTTCACGTGTTGGAACCAAAACCAAAATCCGAGGATTTAATTGCTTCGAAAACTTAAGTTCTTCAAGCAAAGGCAGCATATAACCCAAAGTCTTTCCTGTACCGGTTTGAGCGATACCAAGAACATCTCTGCCAGATAGAACAACTGAAAACGACTGCTCTTGAATAGGAGTTGGTGTTACGAATCCAAGATCGTCAACGGCGTTCTTTAGCTGTTTTCTTAGTCTAAAATCTTCAAAAGAGGACATGCTTATTTTTTTTGACAAAGTTAATATATTAATAGCGATTGCTAGCTTTTACCAGTCAATTGGGAAGTAATCTTTTAAGAACTTGCCGCTCCAATGCTTTCCAGTGTTGATACCGTCTAAAAGTGGGTCCATAACCCTTGCTGCTCCATCGACGATATCCAAAGGCGGTTGAAAGTCGTGTTCTGACTCTTTTTTCTTGGCCAATTGAACGGGATCTTCATCCGTAACCCACCCCGTATCGACTGCATTCATGAAAATTCCATGCTTGGCAAATTCCGAAGCCGAAGTATGTGTCATCATGTTCAATGCAGCCTTAGCCATATTTGTATGCGGATGACGGTCTTGCTTGTGGAACCGATGGAATTTTCCTTCCATTGCAGAAACATTAATGATGTGCTTCATCCCCGTGTTCTCCTTCTTCATTAAATTCGATAGGCGATTACACAAAACAAAGGGTGCGACAGCATTAACAAGCTGCACTTCAACCATTTCTGGCGTTTCTATTTCTCCAAGTTTTAACCTCCAACTGTTTGTTGTACGAAGATCAACCTGTTGTAAATCAGCATCAAATTCCCCTTCTGGGAAAACTTCTTTCGTTGCCAATGAATTGTCGAAACTGTATGGGATCTGGGACAATTTAGCCGAAGCTCTTAAACCAATCCCAGGTTCTGGACCGTGCCATGTGACCGGTAAACGCGTATTGTTCTTGTCGCCTGTGTTTTGAGCAAACAATCGCAGCTCGTCTAAGCAATAGTTATGATCGCTAAGTAACAATTGCGCGTAATCAGAGAGATCGCTTTCTGAGAGCTCCTCATTGCTCATCAAATGCTGGTAAAAACCTGCTGGACGGCGAACGGTCTGCGCGGCATTGTTAATAAGGATATCCAAACGATCGTATTTGGATTCAATATAATTGCAGAAAATTTCAACGCTTGGAATATGCCTTAAATCTAAACCGTGAATTTTGAGACGGTGCCCCCATTCCTCAAAATCATCTTCTTTTGAAAAGCGCAAAGCAGAATCGACAGGGAAACGCGTTGTAGCGACAACAGTAGCACCAGAACGAAGCATCATTAATGTAATGTGGTAACCGATTTTGAGTCTGGAACCTGTTACAACTGCAACTTGACCTGATAGATCTGAGGTTTGAAAACGTTTCGCATAATTCAAATCACCGCAATCGCTGCACATGGTGTCATAAAAATGGTGCAGTTTCGTGAACTCATCTTTACAGACGTAGCAATTTCTTGGAGATGTTAAATCAGGCTGTTCTTCAGGAGATAATGGACTTATTAAAAGTTTCGGTGCTACGAAAACAGATGCTTCCCGTGCACTTCTAATACCTGTACTCTTTCTCGCATGCTTATCGCGCTCCGCTTTCTTGCGCTTCTCAGCTTTCTTTGAGTTCTTTCTTCGCTTCGTAAGTTCTTCTCTAGAAGGCCTTGAAAGCAAACCTGATACTTTCATCAACTCTACCCTAATTTCTTCAGGCAGTTCAAACAATTGATTTGTATCTACTAACAAACTATTGATCGTAGCAATACATTCTCCAACCTGTTTCTGGTTAACATTGCTGCTACCTAATTCATTTTCTTCTTGCATCGGCATGATTTCAAGCCGCAAATATAGAGATAAGAGTTTGTCCTATGAAATTTACTTTGCCTGACTATAGGACACTTCACCACATTCGTATCAAGAAACTTTCGTTTTTATCAAATCTTTGAACTTAGTATCCGTACTCAATTCATTAAAACAAAGTAATTCTTTCAAACGATTATCAAAGTATTTGCTAGTAACATCAAGGTGTCCAGCTACCATTTGTTCGAAACTCTGTCCTTTTGTTACTTCATCTGATGCTCCTAAATGGAAAACAAACTCAACAATTGCCGGAACTGGCTCGATGTCTTTTTGACCCGCTCCTAAAGCAGAAACAGATATATGCTGGAGATTCAATTTTCACTGCCCTATTTTTCATGTGGTTATTTTTCGAAAAGTTTAACGCAAAAAAAATGGCGGAAAAATCAATTCACGCCATTTCGAATATAAATGTTCTATTATTTTTCTAGGCTAACCTTTATAGCAACCATTCCTTTGGGACCTTTCTCTAATTCGTAAGAAACATTGTTTCCTTCAGTAATCTCATCGTTGCAATTGTTGATGTGAACAAAATAGCTTTCTTGAGAGTCATTTTCTTTGATAAAGCCATATCCTTTGCTGTGCTCGAAGAAACTAACGCGTCCATGATGAATCGGATCATATACAACGTCCTCTTTTTTCGGGACACCGATTTCGATATTCTCAGCTTTAATCACTTTTTTCTTGACAGTCGGATCTGGCGGAGTATCGCTAATTTGACCATTCTCGTCAACGTAGGCCATCATTTTATCTAGATCGCCACCTTCAGAATTAGACCTGCGCTCTTCTTTCCGCATCATCTTATCCTTCTTCTTCATCTGCTTTTTCTTCTTCTGTTCTTTCTTACCGAAAGTTTCGCTTGACCTTGCCATTAATGATTTTAATTTGTTTCACATCTATCCTCAGACTTTGCGAATGTACTGCTTCTCATCGACTGTATCAATTCAAAAGATGAAAATTGTCAACAATAAATAGTGAATTGACATCTTCTGCCAATAAAACTTAAAAAAATATGTATAAAACGGATTGAATTTATATTTGAAACAAATAATTAAATTCATGAAAAAAAATCTATTCTTTCATGAATTTAACTTGCTGCACCTTTCCATCAACAATAAGGCGAACGAAGTAGGTTCCAGAATTCAATTCACTTACATTGATTGTCTTCGATTGATCTGATGCATAGAGTGACTTCCCATTCATGTCAATGATTTGAACGTCTTCAACGGTCCCTGCGATTCCATTAATCGAAATTTCTGACGTGGTCGGATTTGGAAAAACAGTGAACGAAGATTCTAGTTCGATTTCCTGTTCACCTACAACCCAAAGCGCCAATGTAACCGCTTGATAGGCATTTACTTTTCCCCACCCCCATTTGTTGCTGTGTGGAGGAATAGCTCCAGTATGGTTGTCCGTTCGAGCAGTTTCGATTAAGATACTTTTTACCTGGTTTGCGGATAGGAATGGATTTACTTCCAAAAGGATTGCTGCAATTCCAGCTACAACTGGCCCAGACATTGAGGTTCCACTAAAGCGTGCAAATGGATACGTTCGACCGTTAAAATCTACCGTTGCAATTGGACCAAAGTTATTGTCCGTATACGAAGAGATTGAAGAAGCAACATTCACTCCAGGTGCTGAAATATCTGGTTTTAGGCTTCCATCCATCAATGGCCCATTGCTTGAAAATGAAGCTTCAGCTCCACCAACAAGGTTGTTTGTTACCGTATAAAACTCAGATGAATAAGCCCCAACCGCGATTGCAGTGTTTGCGCAGGCAGGAACGCCAACTCCGTATAAATTATCTCCTCCAATTGAGTTTGAGCCCAAATTTCCAAAGGACATTCCCCAATTTCCAACATCTGTTGTAAGCTCCGTTAAGTTCCAATAATGCACCGTTCCGTTAACAGCTGTTGATCGAATCCCAATTTTATAATTTGGAGATGATTGCTTAATTCTTAATCTCTTTTGCGGCCTTCCATTCGATGGATAAGCTGCATCCGCTGAAAGATTGAAAAATACCGTATCTGTTCCACTCACAACAACAAATGAATCAATGTAGTTTGGTGTTGTAGCCGTTGAATACCAGGGACTCGTTGCGATAATGTTGCTTCCAACATCCGTTACAATAAGTTGACTTGAAAAAGAGTTTCCGACATCCCCCCACATGTGAATACTTTGCCCCCAAAGTGTCGGAGAACTCGGATTTGAGTAAAAATTGACTTTCGTTTTAATTGTGTCATTCGTAAAAGCCTTATCGATATGAAAATTAACATCTCCGTTGTTCCCAGCAGATGACACGAAAACAACGCCTAACGCTGAATATGCATCAATTGCTTGTTCCAGAATATCAGAACCGTCCAATGCACCCATGTGGTAAATCCCCCAACTCATGCTGATCACCAATCGCTTACCTTCGTTTACGGACTTATTGTACATCCATTCCCAAGCATCCAAAACAGCGGCTTCATTGAACAAAAAAGTAACAAATAAAAACTCCGACTCGAATGCCATTCCTCTATAATCCAATCCTGCTCCACTTCCTCCAGCAATTCCTGCTACGTGAGAACCATGTGTTGCGTACGAATAGAAATTGGCTGTATCCGCTCCTGCGTTTACAAATTCAGCTGGGGTTGAATATTCCGTTCCATAACTGTAAGAAGCCGGAGCTGGACCAGAGTTTTTAAATTGATCCCAAGCAGCGATGATTCGAGTATCCTGCAATAATGTATCGTAAAACATTGGAGAACTGTAATCAAATCCCCAATCCGTGATTCCAATAATTACATCTTTTCCGGTAAATCCTTGTGGCAAATCAATTCCTGCCCAAACACTATCTACATGCGTTCCAACCTTCACCTTATCCAACATTGCTCGCGCCATTCCGGCTGTTTTCAAGTAGGCAATTCCGTTTTCATTTAGAATTTCATTTAGATGCTCAATCGGGTACTTAATACTAACGATATCGTTAATTCTAGAGCCAACTATAATACCTCTACTCTGCAAATCCTCTTTGTCAAAGTCAGCATTGACAGAACAGACAAACGAAACGTAATTCTGTCCATGAATTTTATCTACGGGATAATACTGACGAATGGTTTTATTAACGCACTTGCCATTGGCTTGATACTCTTGATTGATTATCGCGATGTCGGAAATAGTGTTCGAAGAGATTTGCATTTGCGCAAACCCACTAAATGATAATAGCGCGACAAGGACTGTTAGTTTCATAGGTGTATGATTGAGTTACAAATATAGGTTGTTCAATAGTATTTTTATGTAATTGTACTATTTAGATTAAAATACTTCTAATCAATCAACTATTAAATCCCAAATACATCCAATTTCCACCTTCACGAATGAATTTCGAATCTTCATGGATAAAACGTTTTTTTCTTTTTCCGACAGTGAAGTTATTTTTTCGCAACACGCATCACCGATTTGTGCATGTGGTTATCAATCAATTCAACAAAGTAAACTCCTGAAGCTCCTTCAATTGTTAACTCTATCCGATTTGTACCAATAAAGGAGTTGGTCTCAACCAATTTTCCCGACAGAGTTCTTATGTTAACTGTGACTGCCTCTTGTATGCCGTCAAACTCTATATTAAAACTCCCTTTATTCGGGTTAGGATAGAGAATTAGGCCGTTATAAACTTGCAAATCTTCAATTGAGTTAGTATTCTGAATGAACTTGCTTAAACCTCGAACATCACTTCCATTAAAATCAGAAATGGTAAAAATAGTACCCACAATAGAGTGCGATAAAGTTGCGGTGTTTATTTTATGTAATACTCTGTCAGCGGTGAAATAAAGGTTTCCATTTAAATATTCCATTCCGATTATACTCTCAGAACTAAAATCTTCATAAATCAAAGTTGGAGGATTGCTCATTGCTACATCTTGAGTCCAGACCCCTCTGTATGGAGAAGCTCCGGCTTTTACGTCAACATAGAAGAACATTCCATTCTCACCAATTGCTATATCATCTGATTCAGATTCGTTTACGGTAACGGGATGAGAAAAATTACCGACAACAACCCCAGTAAGGTTCGCCGTATCTATTCTAATAAATGATTCTGAATACCAGTCATTAGTCGCAGGAGAGCCATTTAAACTAGCCGAACAATATAACTCATTTGAGACTTCGTCAAAAGAAATGTTTTCGATAAAATGAACAGTTTCTCCAGGAATAGTAACAACACCTAAGTTTGTGAAAACACCACTTGTCGTTATTCGGCCAATCTGATTTGTTAAAGCTCCGTTGAACACACAAGTATAAAAGCAATTATTCTGTTCACACCAAGTAAGTTTAAGCGCTTCGTCGTTCGCAATCATTCCTGTTTGATTTACATATGGTGAGTATGAAGCATTGACCTGAGAAACTTGAATTAATTGATTATCAAGAGTTACAACTAATGAATCTTGCGCATTACTCATTATAGAAAATGAGAAATAAAAAGCGAAAACTAAGTAGATCGATTTCATAATTTGTAGTAGTATTTTTATTAAAATTGTCTAGACGATCTCAAGATAAGAATAAAATCTATTATTCTCACAACTAGTCATTAAATCCCAAATACATCCAATTTCCGTTCTCACGAACAAATTTAGAATCCTCATGGATAAAGCGCTTCTTTCCTTTCTCCTTGAAATGCGCTTTAAATTCAACCGTTCCTTCTGAATCATTCTCTTTGCCTCCAGTAACATTCAAAATCTCCAACCGAAGCCATTTAACAGACCTCGCCCAGGTTACTATCTCATTTGAATTCTCTGGTCGCGTTGTTGAATGATGGCTCAACATCAAATAATCACCGTTTGCTTTGGTAAAAGCCGTGAAACGGGAACGCATCAAATCCTCAGCCGTCATGGCATTACTTATACCTTGATGTGGTTTAGCACAACAATCACGATACTCTTTATTTCTTCCGCAGGGACACATAGTTATTGGATATTGGATATTGGATCGCTACGCTTTTGGATCGTTCGTTCCTCACTTTTGGATTATTAATGGTTAAAATTAATCAAAATGATATTGAAGATTAGATCGCTGCGCTTTTGGATCAGTCGTGAACTCCTTTTTGGATATTGGATTGTATGGTTTCAATGAATCCATAACAATCCAAAAGGCGCCGCCGCTCCAAAAGCGCAGCGGTCCAATATCCCAAAATGTTAAGTCTTTTTAATCTTCCTCAATCAAAACCCCCATCTTCCCCATTTGATAATCGCGCATGGCCTCCATAATTTCCGTCTGAGTGTTCATTACGAAAGGTCCGTGTTGCACAACAGGTTCATCAATTGGCGCTCCGGCCAAAATTAAATACTGAGCGTCAGAATTCGCATGAATTGTTATTTGATTTCCTTCATCTCCAAAAACCAAAAGGTTTTCAGCGTCAACAACTCCGTGCCCTTCAACCTTCAAATCGCCTTTTATACTGTAAACTGTCGCGTTAAACCCTTCCGGAATTGTAAATGTATTGTTCGCTCCTATTTTCGCATTTACCCACAAAAGGAGCAATTCACTTTGGCCGTTAATCTTTCCTTTTACACCTTTGTACGCGCCAGAAATCAACTTAACGTCAGACAAACCGTCTTCAGATTCAATTCTTGGAATTTCGGTTTCAGGAATGTGCTTGTATTCAGG